>Ga0209395_1001533_pt1 | contig 32045 bp, 30 predicted proteins | sample GOMGulsemesocosm_3_FD_184635 | JGI IMG/M metagenome (GOLD analysis project Ga0209395, IMG submission 184635) | Methane-oxidizing microbial communities from mesocosms in the Gulf of Mexico - GOM9D Gulf of Mexico (SPAdes) (version 2) | ecosystem: Environmental > Aquatic > Marine > Cold seeps... | reverse complement strand
GTATTGCTGCTACATTATTGGAGAATAAGAAATGACAGGATTTAGAAAATCACTTTTAAGCACCGCAGTAATTTTGGGGCTAAGCTCATTTGCGCAAGTACAAGCAGAAGAAACAAAAACAGTACAATCAAACATTACAATAACTCAAGCCGCTGACGCCGTTGGTTCAGTCGCGATAATAGAACAAACCTCTGCTGTTGACGCCGATGGCAACATCGCCGTTATCGATCAAACTGGCGCTAATAATGGCGCAAGAATAACTCAAGATGGCCAACTAAACGATGCCATTATCACACAAAATGGTACAAACATTGTCGGAATCGCCGAAGCTTTTGGTAACGAAAACATCCACGAAATGAATCAAACTGGTAGCGATGCTCAAGCAAGCATGACGGCGACTGGTAACAACAACATGATGCTACTAGAGCAGCATGAATCTGAAACTCCTGGTTTCTTTACTCATCAAGCAATTACCAGTGTAACAGGTGATGACAACGAAATATCAGTATCTCAAGAGTCTACTGGAAACTGGGCGTTTGCTAGAGATATGGTTGGTAACGAAAATACCATTGTTATTGAACAAGGAAGCGATCAATGGAACGAAGCATATACAGATCGTCTTACTGGGGACGGTAATGAAATCGAAATTGAACAAAATGGCTACTACAACATCACTTCACTTCGGGATCTAACTGGTAGTGATAATGACGTTTCAGTCGCTCAAGAAGGTGAGCAAAACCGAGTTACCGCCAATAATCTAATCTCGGAAGATGGTACATTAGATATCGATCAAGATGGTGATGGTAACGCAGCCACTATCACTATTGACGGTGAAGACAACAACCTTTCAGTCGAACAAGACGGTCAAGTAAACGCCGTTGATATGCTAGCTTTTGGCGATGATAATCAATTTGCTACTGAACAGGATGGCACAGGCAATGCTGTTTATATGGGTGCAATCGGTAATGATAACGCTTTTGAAGTTGATCAAACAGGTGATCAAAACAACGCCTATGTTGTCGAGTTCTCAGGTAATGATAACGAAGTTGAAATGAATCAAGTCGGCGAGTCAAATGACATGAGACTGCAAATGAGTTCATCTGATTCACCTTTTGCTGCCGACGACAATGCATTTGATCTTGCTCAAAGTGGCGTTGAAAATGAGATGCTGGTGACAATGGGAACAGCTGCTGATAGTAGTAACAATGAAGTTCTTATCGCACAAGATGGTGACTACAACATCCTAGATCTAATGCTTGAGGGTTCTGATAATTTACTTGATATTGCTCAGATAGGCACAGGGAACATTCTAGGTGGGGTCAATGCTGACGGTAATCCTGAAGGTGCATTTAGTGTCTCAGGTTCTGGTCATGAATTTGTCGTTAGCCAGCTTGGTAACGATAATCTCGTTATGGGCTCTATATCTGGTACAGGTAATGCTGTAAGTGTTCTTCAAGTCGGTGACTTTAACACTGCGACAATTAGTCAACAATAACTTGTAGTGCATCGCTTTAGGTTGGCTTGAATTTCAAGCCAACCTTTTTTGGTTTCTATTCTAGGTTACATTATGAAAAATATATATCTAGTCGCATTACTTCTCAATGCCAGCGTTTTATGCTCCCCCACTTTTAGCGTTAAAAGCGAAGAAATTGCCCTTAGCGGATTTTTAGTTGATCGTACTATCAGTAGATTTGGCCGTGATTTTTACCAATATTTTGGTGTACTTTGGCGGGAAATGCCAATAAGCATGACTGAAGGCGTAAACCTCGTTATTAAAGAAACCATTGTGCCAAGATCCGGTACTCGGCTTGTGATCGAAATAGACAACCAACCAATTTATATGACTCAATTTGGGCGCCGTAACACCATCGTTAAGCATCAAGTAGAGCAAGCACTCTATACTGTTGTAGACAACCTAGTTCGTATTAACTTTAATTCCCAAAATGACGATTTGGCCGAATCAGGCTATTAGGATTATTATATGAAAGCAGTTACCATTATTTTGTTCGTCGCAGGTGCATTGGCTAGTGCAGCACCAATATCCGCAACACAACTGACCTATGTACCAACCAACCCCTCATTTGGCGGCAGTGCCGCTAATGGCAGTATTTTATTGGCCAAGGCGCAAGCTCAAAATATGCATAAAGCGCCAAGCACCGTAAAGTCCTATGATGAGACATTTAAAGAATCATTACAGCGCTCCTACCTCAATAAGTTAATCGGTGAAATCACTGACTTTGCCTTTGGTAGCGCCGATGAAGATAATCCACTAAATAATGGTGATTTTTCCTTTCAAAGTGGTGATTACACCGTCGATATTATTGCATCTGATGCAGATACGGTGACCGTAACGATTACCGCCGGAGATGGTTCTCAAACAGTTATCGTACTCGATAAGACAGGAAATTAAGTAATGCAAAAATTATTAACGGTTGGCGTGCTTGTGCTACTCTCAGGTTGTAGCTCACTAAATCCCTTCCCTACTGAAATGCCAGCACAATTGCGCGCTGCCTATGACAGTACCAACGAACTAAATACGTTGCCTAATCCTAAAGGCAAGATACCGGTTTCAGTCTATTCATTTCGGGACCAAACAGGACAATACAAACCACAAGGTAATGTCAGCTCATTCTCAACGGCGGTTACCCAGGGGGCAACATCAGTACTAGTCCAAGCGCTAAGCGATTCTAATTGGTTTAACCCGATGGAACGTGAAGGACTACAGAACCTAATCACTGAACGAAAAATAATTAATAAATCAAATTCAAAAAATGGTGGCGGCCATAAGCTACCCGCATTACAAACCGCAAGCATCATCCTTGAAGGCGGCATCATCGGTTATGATACCAATGTCCGCACAGGTGGCGTCGGCGCTGAATACTTTGGCATCGGCGCATCCGAGCTCTATAGAGAAGACCAAATTTCGATCTATTTACGAGCAGTCGATGTTAGAACAGGTAGAATTTTGTTGTCGGTTTCAACCAATAAACGCGTTTTATCACAAGAAGCAAGTGCAGGACTGTTCCGCTACACTAGCTATAAAAGACTTGCTGAAGCAGAAATTGGCTATTCCACCAATGAGCCAATGCAGCGATGTGTTACCCAAGCTATTGAGAAAGCGTTAGCAAGTTTAATCTTAAAAGGGATTAAAAAAGGGGTGTGGCAAGCTCAAACACCTTTAAAGTAGCTCATTAGACAAGACAACAAACTATTAATTTTACCTTCGTAGCTTGATGTTAACAAAAAACATATTTTGGATGCTTAAGCGTCGATGGTTATGTGCGCACTGCCAGACGTTACTTAAAGGTACGAAAACGGCTTTACACCAATTCCGATAATTTTGTGGTCTTGTTGTGAGCAGGTAAATCAGCTAGTACACATTTTCATTGTGCCAGACTGAGCATAAGCACCTACGCCCTTTAGGCGAGGCGCGCGATTGATTTCGACATGGCAGGTTCTCTGTACCCGGCAGAACCAATGTACGTGCATCCGTGCACGCAATATCGATATTAGGGGAATGCATGAAGCCAACGCTGTAATCGTAGATTTTAGCCAGCAAAAGTGATCAGCTAATTATCGGAATTGGTATTATTCCTAGTGTGGAGGGTGCCATCGAATATCGCCATCTTCACCTATTAACATCTCATTGAGTTCACCACCAGATAGCGTAATATAGGCAAACCCATTTAACACGCGCTTAGGTAACTGAGGATCTCCCGCTAACTTCGACTCATACCAAGTCACTGCGGGTTCGTCAATACAGGCCCGTGCGTCGCCATAAGGGATGGCACCATGACCAATACAACGGCCATTTAGCTTGCCTTTTTCTTGGTAGACCACAGCATTGTGCAAATGTCCCCAATACCAGTAATCCGGCTCGGTCCCCAAAGCATCCACCACTTGATCGTAAATTGGACCGTTCTCTTTGCCCACTAACTCAAAACCTTGGTGATGGGAAAGCACCATTATTCGTTTACCCTTAGGTAGTGAACTTAGCCATTGTATTTGGTCTTTTCCTAAGTTCCCTTTGAGGTAAAGATCCTCAATAGATGCATGATAGGCGGTGTCTAAGCCAAGGATTAACCAATCACTGTTTTCTAGTGCGAAGTAGCTACACCCTTGCTGCTGGGTAAATTTATGCTTAAGTGCGTGTTCAAAATAGCCATAGCCACCACTATACATCTCGTGGTTAGAATTTAGCGTAAATCCGCCTTTTTGACCCATTGGCCAGCATTCCACTAAATTATCAATTTCCTGCTGTTCGGTGCCAGCATAATAGACATCCCCTAGGTGTATGGTGTAATCGGCCTTCACTTTTTCTATCTGTGCCTTGACCAATGTACTTGGCGCCCTATCTTTCCATGGGCCAGTCCCCCAATCCCCTGCTACGGCAAAGGTGACGTCATCAGGTATTTGCAGTGTCACTGGCTGTGTATTAAACGGCACACGATCATCAAAATGACACAATATCTGTTCTAACGTTTGTAACCAACCGACATCCAATAGCTCCCATTTTCCTGTACCTAACAATTCCCCTGACGACGTCACCCGAGGGATCATCTCTTTCTCAGTCGCTGGCAATGCTTTCTTATCGGCGCGTAATTTATTTAAGCCTGCGATAGCATGGGCAAATTCCGATCCTTCGAAAGTTTCAGATACGCCGTCAACGACCTTTTGGGCATCGTCATGGACTTTTTCCAACTGACTAAGGAATTTGTCATGGGTCTGCTCATCACTTTGGTGCTTAAATTTTTCATAAGCTAAATGCAACCGTTCGGTTAATTCATTATTCACTGGTGCTCTCCTCGGTTATCGATAGCGTCACCGTTGTGCTAGTGTTTGCGGTGGCGTCAAGATGCTTTAATATTGTTGGGTATACATCGTCAACCGCCTTGGCACCAAAGATACAATCGATATGACCGTATTGATCAATCACTTTTCGGCTATAGTTTTTGGCGCCGAACTCCTTTCGTAACAAATTGAAGGTTTCAAGCGTGCTTTCTGGGAGATAACATTCATTCATTGCACCTGATATAAAGCATATCGGCAGCTTTAGGTTAGCGAGATTTTCCATATAGATATTCTCACCATTTGCGCTGACGAGTACCTTATGACGGCAGATTTGTGCCAAGTGGGCCAATGTCTCGACATTAGCCTCGCCAAACAATTCATGGAGATTGTCATGGAGTAATTTGTTGATGTTATCGTGACGAAACAGTGACGCATATAGGAATGTGATCCGGTGACATACTGGATTACTACATTGGCCTTGAGCGGAAACTAGCGCGTTAATCCCTACTGCCTTGTCAAATAATTTGTCCAATAGGCTCTCATTACTATCTGTGTACGCTGTCATTGATTCGACGCCGAGTTTTTCTAACACTCCAGGTAAATGAACCCCTGTTTTGATCGCGGTTGCTGTTGGTAGCACCAGATTGGTGGCAATCTGCGAACAGACTATCGAACGCACGTGCTGAAGACCTGATAGCATCGACATAAAGAAGGTTGTCGCGCCATAGCAATGGACAACGGCTTGCACTGAGTCACAACTGGTTTGTGCTCTAATCACATTAATTGCCGCGGGAAAGTCATATTTTGCAACCTGATCACCATTGGATTGCAGGGAAGAAGCAGCTAGGTCAATGCTAACCCGAAAATCAAGCAGCCACACATCATATTGATGTGCGTATAAATACTCTAATAGATTAGTTTGAATGGTATCGGTAGAAAATATACTTGAGGAAACGCCGAGCCCATGGACCAGCATAACGGGCCCTTTAATTCCGCCCTGATGGCGAGTTAACCGCAGCGTGACCCCATCCTCCGTATTAAAAAAATGGACATTGGGCTCCCCGGCACGTAAAGGTCGCTTTTTCCGCGGAGCACTATCAGGATTAAAACGGGGCTGTTGATAAAAGACCCCACCATAGGTTTGCCACATCACCCCGGCGAAATATTTTCCAAAACGTGCAATAGCCGCTAACTTTTGAGCGGATGAAGTAGCATTTAGCGCCTGCATTGTGGTCATCTGAACCGCAAAATCGGCAGGCTTGATATGCATCATCCCTTTACCTAATACAGGACTTTTATCATCATCTCCGCGATAAATCGTGACATACAGAGTCGAGGTATCGCGCCATGCTGTCTCCACGCAACTATCCTTCACTAGCTTATAGCCACTGAATAAGAACGTATCTCCCGTTTCACTGGTGAGCTTCATCTTGTAATTCATGTGACGAGTATCAGGCGTTTGCGGATAGACAACAAACAGGTTAAACACACCGTCACTGACCGCCAACGGTTTATCAGACAACGCTGGGATATTTACGGTGCCAATTATCGCCGCGTTATGCTCCGCAGATCCTAATATTTCTTCAAGATCATCAGATCTTATGGTCAGGGTAAATTCGATTGGCGAATTTGCAGCAGCGCCTAGCGCTTGAGCATGTTGGTAACTCGCGAGCGATTGTGATGACTCAAACTCTGTTGAAAAATGGCCTTGCATCTTTTCGGTAAATTCGATCCCCAACTTACTGGTCGTTATTGGTTTATACGAACGAGAAGGCAAGCTGTAGTCGATACTCCAACCACGATCCTTGGCTATCAGCATACAACAACGCTCAGCCATCGCCGAAATAGTAAGCAATGGATTGACGGCTAACGAGGTGGGTATTATCGCGCCATCACTGATATATAAATTTTGATAGACGTTGCTACCGCTTGCGCCACTAAACACCTGCCCTTTATGGTTCGTTACACCTTGCTCGGCGTTCGTCCCGATGACACACCCACCAAGCGGGTGCACGGTGACTAAGCTTTGATGAAAGATCTTGGTCCAAATTGGATTCTTTACATACTCGCCGCCCAAAGCTTTGGTTGCTTGATATAATTTTTCGTTACCTTTGACAAAGTTTTCTTGTTCACCAACGTTGTGCCAGCTAATCTGTAATTTGTCATCTTCCAGAGCCATGATACCGCTACCGTCATCATGACTCATGATTAAATACGTCTGGGTGTTTTTTACCGCACCATGATATGGCCCTTTGGCAAAGCTCTGCCATTGACGTCCCTTCTCTGCGAGCATATCCATAAACCCGGTATCGGTATCTTCACCGACAAGCCCTGCAGCCGTCGCCATCATGCTAGGTAATAACCCGCTGACAGCGGTCGGCAATGAACCTTCTTCAATCACCATTCTATTTTGCCAATCATCGCCATAGCGACAATCGATAATACTGGTTATACACGGACCAACCGGTGCTAGTTCATTCTTATCAAGGTGCACACCGCCAACACCGTTAATCGGTTGGTCACAATTATAACCAAAGCCAAGGATGTCGCCATTGCCGCTAAAATGCTTACCCAGCTCCTTAGATACTGACAATCCTTGTGCCTGTGAGCGCAACATTATTTCCGTGCTCCCTAACGTTCCAGCAGACACAATCACTAAATTCGCTTTGATAAACTGGGTCGGCGCATCGAATTTTTCACGCCCTTTGCCGTTCGGTTGATAATGGATCAACCAACCGTCATCGACTTTTTGTAAAAACTTGACGGATATTTCACAAAATATTTCAGCGCCATGATTCGCAGCATCCGGCAGATAATTCATTAACGTCGTATTCTTAGCACTGACGTTACAACCCGAAACGCAATCACCACAGTTATTGCACGGCACTTGCTTTACGCCCACATGATTGATGTCATTGTCGAATCGATTAAAGGTGACATTAATTGGTGGACGATAAAAGTGAGCTGACAACCCCATCGCGCTCGCCGATTTTTGATGGGCGTCGAGTTTATCTAGACGCGGATAATTAAGCGGGTAAGAACTTGGTTTAAGCATGGTTCTGGCATGCTCAAAACCCTCGCTTAGCAACGTATCTTTGTGTGCGCGAACTTGAACTGGCCAGCGGGGATCGTCAAATACTTCGGGCTGAGGTTCCAGTGACACGTTAGCATTAATCAGAGATGTCCCCCCTAACCCACAGCCCACCACCACATTTTGTTCTTTATTAACATGGATGTTATACAAACCAGTCGCCGAACCAATCTTACCTTCACAAGTATCGAGCTGTAATTCCTTGGCTGCTTCCGCTTCGGTGTCAGGAAAATCGCCAGGTAATATCTCTTTACCACGTTCTAGTAGACAAACTTGCCGACCAGCGCGAGAGAGCCGCGACGCGCTAATCCCTCCCCCATAGCCAGACCCGATGACCACGACGTCATAGTGTTGTTTTAACCGATCAATGCTCAATGAAATCCTGTTCATATTGTTCTCCAACGCTTATTAATTAAAGTGAGACATCCTGTCATATCGATACGATATATAGGCGCCTAGAGGCGCTCTTATAGTTTATGGGTATGCTGAAATTGAAACGACATAGCGCGCAAAGTGATGGCAAAGCAACGAGCTTATACCTTTTTATCACTGCGGCTCATCGTCAAATAAGCTGATTAAGCGGCACAAATACCGTATTTGGGTAACACATCATGTAAGATATCGAATCGATAAGCTTGTAGCGCGTCGTGAAATAGCTTCCAATCGGACTGCAAGAAATCACTACGGTACTCAAATTTATCATGCTTCGAATCCGTTTCTTTGAGTTGTCCGAGCGCTTGATGCTTCCACGAACCGGCGCCTTTAGCGATGTATCTGAGGTGTTCTGCGCCAAAGGAAAATTCACCTTCAGCGATGACATCTAACCATTTTTGATGACGTTCTTCACCGCTATCGTCTCTAATGCTGTTAATAAGCGACTTGATCAATGTCGCATCGCTCGTCGGTAGTCCGAGGTAATCATCAATGTTTAGATCGGCATCGCCAGCGCGATAACATTGCATCACTTTACACATGGCATCAACCGCATCGAAAAAAATGGTTTGGTTGTTACGCTCGACAACTTGATCTAGCCCATTACGGTAACTCCAACTAATGTAAGGTCGGTCAGGATGACTTAGCGCTGCACCGTGGCCTAACGGAAACGCATGACTGACAAAGTAGTTAGCGATTCTCTCAAAAAAACCTTGGTCTAACGCGCTATCGCTACTTTCTAAGTCATTAACTTCATTTATTTTGTGATTAACACCAGCAAACCCTTGATGGGCGAATGTATCGGCGTATACATGCATACTAATACCGAGACGATGCAAGCCATAGGGTTTATCTTTATCCAAAATAGCGGTTTTAAGCATGTCACGTGCGACATAACTATCCGGTTTGCAGATTAATTTACTAATAAATGAACCGTCAGGGTTCTCGCCTGCCGCCAGACCACCATTACCCGGCAGAAAATGAAACGGGATCCACACACGGTGATTGGCTAGTTCGTCTGAGTTTCGATAGTCGAGGGTTCTATGGGCGGAACAACTGCGATGATACATCGCGCCATTTTTGAATTTAACGTCACCGGTATTGGTGGCATCATCGACGTACTGCGCGCTATGGGCAATCGTCTGTGCATCTTGTGCTGAGAATCCCGCGAGTCGTGCGGCGATATATGTTAGACCATGGTGTCCATCAATTTGCATTACAATCTCCTTATAATAATGACTTTGCGAATGCATTAAAACGTTCGCCGCGCGATACGACCGAGGCTGATACCAATTACATTAAATCAACCCACCAATAGACCTAGCAGTAGCATTACGTAACACTAGGTTTATGGCGTAAACTTCAATTGAATCTAGCGGTAAAGTAATACCAATTACATTAATAAAGTAACCACTTGAGCTGATTTAAACTCACTAGAACTACGTTGCTCTCAATCCCAATAGCGGGCTATTGGTCATTCGAGCGCCTTGTTCTAAAAAATTCGTCCTTCGCTTATGAAGATCATATCTTTAATGTAATTGGTATAACGTTTTGATGTATTCACTGTCTATGTTGACAATTTATCGTACTCACAATAATAAGCTTACGACAAAGGGAGTACAAAAAACAACCGATATATACTTAGGTGAGAGATGAATAATTAGTTTCACCGTTAAACCATTGGTATAAGGTTAACTATTTATAAAAAATAATGAGGGAAATACTGAGAAGTTTCTAACAGCGACGTAATAACGCCAAAAGGTGTGATGATAATTCGTTGGCAGTAGGCCACCAACGAATCAATAGAACGGATCGCTTAATGTTGTTCGCTAGCTAGGTTTACGGTGTATTTGGGAATTTCCACCACTAAATCCTCGTCACTGACGCATGCCTGACAACCAAGACGCGACTCTTCTTCTAAGCCCCACGCTTTATCAAGCATATCATCTTCTAGCTCATCGCTCTCTTCTAATGAGTCGAAGCCTTCACGCACGATTAAGTGACATGTAACACAAGCACATGACTTTTCACACGCATGCTCCACACCGATGCCGTTAGCTAACGCTACATCTAAAATTGTCTCACCCTTCTTTGCTTCTACGACGGCGCCATCTGGGCAAAGCTCTTGATGTGGTAAAAATATAATTTTTGGCATTTTATCTCTCCAGTCCACCGCTTAATACCATTAATACGGCAGACAAGTTTCTATAAATTTAATCGGTTAAATATCGTCTACGGATTGGCCTGACAGAGCTTGTCGGATCGAATGATCCATGCGTAATGCTGCAAAATCTTGGCTTGCTTCATCACAAGCTGCTATGGCAGATTTTATTGCTTTAAGCTCATCGGTCACACTTGCTTGTTCTAGTTGCATCATGGCATGCTTGATCGGCTTAAGCAGTTCATCGCTAAGTAAATGGCCATCATCGTTAATGGCATTAACCAAACCTTCTAACACCCTTGCTGCTTCCACTTTTTCTTCCGCTAACATCCGTGCATCCATGTCGTCTCGCGCAAATGTCATTGAATCCTTGATCATGTTGGCTACTTCGTTATCAGTAAGGCCAAATGATGGTTTAACTTCAATCGACGTGTGAACACCACTGCTCTTCTCCATCGCGCTAACACTAAGTAAGCCATCGGCATCAACTTGGAAGGTAACGCGTATGTGAGCTGCACCAGCCGCCATCGGCGGTATGCCGCGTAGCTCAAACCGAGCTAATGAGCGGCAATCATCAACAAGTTCACGTTCACCTTGCAAAATATGCAATGCCATCGCCGTTTGGCCGTCTTTAAACGTGGTAAATTCTTGCGCTTTAGCGACGGGGATAGTGGTGTTTCGAAGGATAACTTTTTCGGTCAAGCCACCCATAGTTTCCAAGCCGAGCGACAGTGGCAATACATCAAGCAATAAGATATCGCTGTCAGGTTTATTGCCCGCTAATATATCCGCTTGGATTGCAGCGCCTAACGCCACCACTTTATCTGGGTCAATACTCGTTAGCAGCTCGCGCTTAAAATAATGTTCAACTTGCTCGCGTACGTTTGGCACACGAGTCGAACCACCAACCATCACAACTTGCTGTACTTCACTGATGTCTAAGCCAGCGTCACGCATCGCGCGGCGACTCGCCATGATTGTGCGTTTAACTAAAGGCGCGATGATGTCATTAAATGTCGCGCGGCTAATATTACCTTGCCAATGACTACCACAAGGGAGCTCTAAGGCCAATTCAACGTCAAGTTCGTCGCTTAAACGTTCTTTTGTTTGGCACGCTAATGCCGTTATTTCTCGCTGTAATGCCGGTGAATGAGCGCCAACATAACCAGATTCCTGATAAATCCATTGCGCGATTGCATTATCAAAGTCATCGCCGCCAAGCGCTGAATCGCCGCCAGTGGCTAATACTTCAAATACCCCTTTGTTGAGTCGCAATATAGACACATCAAAGGTACCACCACCGAGATCATACACCGCGATAACGCCTTCATCATCATGATCAAGACCATACGCAATCGCTGCAGCCGTTGGTTCATTGAGTAAACGAAATACTTTAACCCCCAATAACTCCGCCGCATCTTTGGTTCCTTGGCGTTGCGCGTCATCGAAATAAGCAGGAACAGTAATAACCACACCGTCAAGATCGCCGCCAAGAGTCTCGGAAGCAAGCTTAATCAGTGGTCTTAAAATTTCAGCTGAAACTTGGATTGGATTGACTTTACCAGCGCGGGTTTCAATATTTACTAAACCGTTTTCGGTGGCACTTAAAATGTAAGGTAACTCACCGTTGGCCGCTTGTACGTCTGCGAGTGTCCGCCCCATAAAACGTTTAACTGACACGATTGTATTAGTGGCATCGCTAATAGCATGGTCGCGGGCATGGTGACCCACTTCGATACCCAAATTTGAATAATGAACTACCGAGGGCAGAGAATCATGGCCTTGGGCATTTGCTAACGTTACCGCTTCGCCACTCCTAATGGAGGCAACAAGTGAATTAGTTGTGCCAAGATCGATGCCTGCGGCAAGACGACGTTGATGTGGAGCGCTACTCTGTCCAGGTTCTGATATTTGCAATAAAGCCATGTTCTATTCTTATTTAACTATTTAAGGAGTATTTTACCAAGTGAAATCTGGTTGCGTAAGTACTAATAATCAAAAATCTTATCTTCAATACGTAACGCTTCTTGACGCAATTTCAACATAAACTTGAGTTTACGCACTAAATCCGCCGCTGTTGCTAACGAGTCACCATCACTCAGTGAGAATAACGCTACAAATTGACTATCAATAGCTTGGATAAAGTCAGTTATTTGCTGTTGAAACTGTGCTAACGCTTGTTCAGGATCACTCGCTGACATGATATCTTCGAGTGATTCTCGCAATTCCATTTGTTCGATTAAAAACATTGGGTCTTTTAAGGTTTGCGTTTCATGAGCCAACTCAATACCAGAAAGTTCGAGTAAGTACTGAGCGCGAGAATCGTTTGCGCTTAAAACGGTAAAAGCATCATTAATTAATGCTGCTTTTTGGACCGCAATCAGGCGTTCACGCTCACTGCCATTAGCAAATTTGTCAGGGTGCACCGCACGTTGTAATTCTAAATATTTCGCTTTAAGATCCGTTTGGCTAAGCTCATAGCTTGGCACAAGTGCGAATAATTCAAAGTAATTCATATTAATCTATCAATCCACAGCTATTAAACAGAGAAGCTTTCGCCACAACCACATTCACCGTCGACATTTGGATTACTAAATTCGAAACCTTCGTTAAGACCATTTTTAACAAAATCTAATTGCGTACCATCAAGGTAGACCAAACTCTTGGCATCGACGATCACTTTAACGCCAAACTGTTCGAATACTTCATCGCCTTCATCTAGCTCGTCGACGAACTCGAGAATATACGCCAAGCCTGAACAGCCTGATGTTTTGACACCTAAGCGCAAACCTAAGCCTTTGCCACGATTCTCTAGAAAGCTGCTAACACGATTAGCCGCTGATTCAGTGACGGTAATTGCCATGATAAAACCCTATTTACTGCGCTATTGTTTCAATAGCGCATACTCAACTTATGCTTTCGCTTTGTAATCTTCAATTGCTGCTTTAATCGCATCTTCTGCTAAAATCGAACAATGGATTTTAACAGGTGGCAATGCAAGCTCTTCTGAAATGTCGCGATTAGTAATGGCGCCAGCTTCATCAAGCGTTTTACCTTTCACCCATTCAGTGACTAACGAACTTGATGCAATTGCACTACCGCAACCATAAGTCTTGAACTTAGCATCTTCGATAACACCGTTATCATTAATTTTAAGTTGTAGCTTCATCACGTCACCACATGCGGGTGCCCCAACCATACCAGTGGCAATCTGTGGATCATTTTTATCGAACGAACCAACGTTACGTGGGTTCTCGTAGTGATCTAATAATTTTTCGCTATAGGCCATTTTTGTATCTCCTAACTATGTAAGTTGCTTAGTGTGCAACCCATTCAACACTGTCTAAATCAATACCGTCTAGGAACATTTCCCAAAGCGGTGACATTTCGCGTAGCTTACCAATCGACGACGTCATTTGATCAATTGCATGATCAATTTCAGCTTCGGTGGTAAAGCGACCAACACTAAAACGAATGGAGCTATGTGCCATTTCGTCGTTAAGCCCTAATGCACGTAGTACATAAGACGGCTCAAGACTTGCTGAAGTACATGCGCTGCCCGATGATACGGCAAGGTCTTTCAGTGCCATCATTAACGATTCACCTTCAACATAATTAAAACTGATGTTTACAATGCCGTTGTAACCTAGTTCACGGTCGCCATTTTGATAAGTTTCTTCAATTTTCATTAAGCCGTCGATTAGACGTTGACTTAATGTTTGGATATGCGCTTGGTCTTTTTCCATGTCTTCTTTGGCGACACGGAACGCTTCGCCCATTCCCACAATTTGATGCGTCGCTAGTGTGCCACTACGCATGCCGCGTTCATGACCACCACCGTGTGTTTGTGCTTCCAAACGAATTCTTGGCTTACGGCGAACATATAATGCACCGATACCTTTAGGGCCATAAATTTTATGCGCTGAGAATGACATCAGGTCAACTTTTAACTCGCTTAAGTCAATCGCTATTTTACCGGCACTCTGTGCGGCATCAACATGGAACACGACTTTGCGTGCGCGTAACATTTCGCCCATCGCCGCGATATCTTGGATGATACCAATCTCATTATTTACATGCATGATAGAGACAAGAACCGTATCTTCGCGTAAGGCACCTTCAAGCTGTTCAACGGTAATAATACCGTTCGCTTGTGGGTCAAGATAAGTGACTTCAAAACCTTCACGCTCTAGCTGGCGACATGTATCAAGCACTGCTTTATGTTCAGTTTTTGAAGTAATGATGTGCTTGCCACGCTTTGAATAGAAGTGCGAAGCACCTTTAATCGCAAGATTGTTTGATTCTGTTGCACCTGAGGTAAATACGATTTCACGCGAGTCAGCATTAATAAGCTCTGCGATTTGATTACGCGCGATATCAACAGCCTCTTCAGCTTGCCAACCAAAACGGTGTGAACGTGATGCTGGGTTACCAAAGTTACCATCCATTGTTAGGCAAGCCATCATTTCTTTAGCTACCCGAGGATCGACTGGTGTTGTTGCCGCATAATCAAAATAAATTGGAAATTTCATCTATTACTCCACACCTTGGTCTTCACATGCCAAGGCTTACTATTGCTATTACTATCACCGTCAATATGACCATGACAAAAAAAATGTGTTAAGCCTTCAAGCGACTTTTTATTATTATTTATCCAATATTACTGGTGTGTAATATTTCTTGTTCAATGTTTTGTTTGCGAGAAATGGCAATAACTTCTGAGTTATCCATCAATTCTCCAAGCGTAACACTGTCCAAAAAGTCCTGCATTTTGACACTAAAATCATTCCATAAAGAATGTGTTAGGCAGCGACCATTGACGGTGCATGGTTTGTCACCTTTACACTTTGTCGCTACCACAGAGTCATTAACTGCACTTATCACGGCACCAATCGATATATCAACCGCGTCACTCGCCAATTGATACCCACCACCTGGGCCTCGAATACTCGCCACTAAATCAGCACGACGTAATTTCGAAAATAATTGTTCAAGATAAGATAATGAGATGCGTTGGCGCTCAGATATATCAGCTAAACAAACCGGCCCAGTACTTTGATGTAACGCAACATCAAGCATTGCAGTAACTGCATATCTACCTTTTGAAGTTAATTTCATTACGACGCCTTAGGCCTAAAGTGTGACTATAGCTGCATTACAACAAACCTGACCAAATTAGTCAAGTATATAACCAAGTAAAATGGTCAAGTTTAGCGGCTAGTTAATTTTCGGCGATCTTAACATAACCAACTAATGTAACACTAGCGCAACGACATCAGACAAAGGTATTACTTCTTAGTACCTGCAGTTCGCTGCGTTGCCGTTAGCATTCCGCGCAAGATATTGAGTTCTACTTCTTCTGGTCGTGCGCGATTAAATAATCGGCGAAGCTTAGTCATGACTTGGCCTGGATGGGCCTGAATAATGAAGTCGACGTCAATTAATGTTTGCTCAAGGTGAGCATAATACGCTTCAAGTTTTTCAACATCCGGATAATCCTCTACAATTGGTTCTACCGTTGATAGCGCAGCCATGCGTATTTCGTAGCACACAGTTTGCACCGCCATTGCTAGGTTCAATGAACTGTAATCGGGATTGGCCGGGATACAGACATGGTAATGACACAGTTGCAGCTCTTCATTAGATAGGCCACTGTTCTCACGACCGAAGACGACAGCCACTGGATGTGAAGACACCTCCGACATAAGCTTAACGCCACATTGTCTTGGGTCTAACATCGGCCAAGGTAATGTCCGAGAGCGCGCGCTTGAACCAACAACTAAGCCACAATTTGCAACGGCCTGCTCTAGCGTATCAACAACCCTAGCATTTGCTAGGACATCGCGCGCGCCTGATGCTAACGCATTAGATTTATCATCTATTGCAGCTTGTGGGTCCACAAGCACCAGATCAACTAATCCCATGGTTTTCATTGCGCGGGCAACGCTGCCGATATTCCCAGAATGGGTAGTACCAACAAGAACGACTCTTACCTTAGGTAATAAAGCTTCACCGGTCATCTCAGCCACTGAGTCGTTATTATTTTGTAAATTATTCAACACGGTATTCCTATCTGTTTGCTATCATTGCGCTGCAATAGCGCCAAATTCCGGCGTTATGATACCAAAGCCGCGCTAAATAATCTCCACTGACAGCGGATTTTTAAAATGTGAGCAAGTTAGCGCTTTTGCGACAGTAAAGGTTGCGTATCAGCCGGATTCTGGTATGATTCGCGCCGTTTTAATCAGCGTCATAAGGCGTTTGGTTTTCCGTTCTTTAACATCCAAAGGTAAACACTATGCATCCGATGCTGAATATCGCAATTCGAGCTGCCCGTAGTGCCGGCAAAGTTATCATGCAGGCTACAGAGCAGTTAGATAAAGTAGAAACAGAACAGAAAGGTTCTAATGGTTTAGTTACATCAGTAGATAAAGAAGCTGAGCAAGCGATCATTTATGTCATCACGAAAGCATACCCTGATCATGGCTATATTTGTGAAGAAAGCGGCGAAGGCGGCAACAAGGACAGTGAATACCAATGGGTTATCGATCCGTTAGATGGTACCACCAACTTTATCAAAGGCATTCCACACTTTTGTGTCTCAATCGCATTAAAGGTTAATGGAAAAACAGAACAAGCCGTTATTTTTGATCCGACTCGTGATGAGTTGTTCACTGCCTCTAAAGGCGCTGGTTGTCAGTTCAACACCTACCGTAGCCGTGTCACTAAAGCGAAAGACCTTAAAGGCTCTATCATTGGTACTGGCTTCCCGTTCACCATCAAGCATTACAAAGAAGCGTTTCTTGCTATCTTCTCTGACGTATTTGATGAGACAGCTGATATTCGTCATTCGGGTTGTACTGCGCTGGAAATGGCTTACGTTGCAACTGGCCGTTTAGATGGTTTCTATGAAATCGGCCTAAAGCCTTGGAATACCGTAGCCGGCGAGCTGCTTATCCGTGAAGCGGGTGGTATTATCACTGATTTCACTGGCGGCCATGGTTACACCGCAACGGGTAATATCGTTGCTGGTAATCCAAAGGTAGTAAAAGCATTATTGTCTAAGATACGTCCACATCTAACGCCAGCTTTGTCACGCTAAGCACTCGTTAGAAAAGAAAAAGGCCACTTCAGATGATGAAGTGGCCTTTTTTGTTTTTAGTCGTTTTACGAAGCGTTATGCATATGAACATCGCGTTGTGGGAACGGGATAGTAATGCCTTTGGCATCGAATGCTAGCTTGACACTTTCATGCATCCCGAAATAGACCGGCCAGAAATCGGGCGTATTACACCAAACACGCACTAATAAGTTAACCGAACTGTCGGCATGCTCTGAAACATAAATCTCGTGCCCTTTATCGGCTTCCAATAAACGTTCATCGGCTAAGATTAGCTGACGGATAACATCCTTGGCGCCTAACACGTCATCGTCGTAACTAATACCAAACGTCATATCGACCCGACGAGTAGGTTCAGCAAATACATTTTTAATCGGCCCATTGGACAATATACCATTTGGAATAATCACCCGTTCATTATCTAGCGTCGTTATAATGGTATTAAATATTTGAATCTCTTTAATCACCCCAACATAACCCTGAGCATCAATAACATCACCAATTTTGAAAGGTTTGAAGAATAAAATCAGCACCCCGCCAGCAAAATTTGATAACGAACCCTGCAATGCTAAGCCAATGGCTAGACCGGCAGCACCGATCACGGCTATGAACGAAGTCGTTTCAACCCCGATCATCGAAGCAACACTGATGATGAGCATCACTTTTAACGTGCCGCCAATTAAACTCGCCATGAAGCGCTCTAGCGTTGCTTCAACATTGCGTAGCTGTAATACTTTCGCTGCACCTTTGACTATTTTAGAGATCACCCAAAAGCCGATCACTAAGGTAAGTAGCGCCAGTAAAAGCTTGGGCAAATAGAGCATCGACAGTTCGATACCTTGTTCAATGAGTTTTTCAAGATTTTCTTGAGAGATACTTTCCATAAGATTGTCCTTTTCTGGAATTTAGTTTAGTTAATTATCATTATTTCGAAGTGAAGCTGTTATATGCAAGCGTGCATGCCGCTCTTACGCCCTAAAGATTAGCACAACATAATCACAGTTTTCGCTAAATTATTATTACGTTACTGCAACATTGTGAAAACATGAAGCGTCAAATGTGCTGTAGCATAGCGTGACAAGCGTAACTAACGATTAAATTTGGCTATTAAACAGCCAAAAATACGATTATGACGACTTTGAACTGTTACGCTATATCTTATAGCCTTATGTCTAATGATTTAGGGCAAAAAACCGTTGCAATTAGTGACCGCCTAACATAAAGTCTATGACAACTTTTTAACACATTATTATGTTTGGCCAACCCATGAAAATAATCCTGAAACATCATCACCATCATACTATCCAGTAGCTTTCAGGACGATATTGGCTGGAAGACAACAAATTATCTTCCAGCGGTTAAACAAAAACTAAAACCTCTGGAAGACCAGAGGTTTTTTTTATTTTGGAGCAAAGAAAAATGCAAAGCAGCAACAGATTACGTATCGCGATTCAAAAGAAAGGTCGTTTATCAGACGAAGCGAAAAAATTACTTAAAGGTAGTGGTATTAAATTCAATACCAATTCACAACGTTTGATCGCTCACTGTACTAACGAGCCAATCGACCTTTTATTAGTGCGCGATGATGACATCCCGACATTAATTATGGACGGCGTCTGTGATCTCGGAATTATCGGTGAAAATGAACTAGAAGAAACAGAACTAGAGCGTATCGCGGCAGACGCGCCGAGTGGTTATGACGTGTTAAAACGTTTAGATTTTGGCGGCTGTCGTTTATCATTAGCTATTCCTACTGAAGTTGAATACACCGGTGTTCAACAGTTCGAAGGTCAGCGGATCGCCACCTCGTACCCTCACTTATTAAAACGCTATTTAGATAGCAATAATGTTAACTTCACCAACGTAACGCTCAAAGGCTCAGTTGAAGTAGCCCCTCGTGCAGGCATTGCAGATGCCATTTGTGATCTTGTTTCAACTGGCGCGACATTAGAGGCGAATGGCCTAAAGGAATCACAAGTATTCTTCGAAAGCCAAGCCGTATTAATTAAGACCCAAAGTGAATTATCGACCGAGAAACAAGCGTTACTCGATAAGCTAATGACTCGTTTCAACGGTGTTATCCAGGCCCGTGAATCTAAATACATTATGCTCCACGCCCCTAAAGACAGTGTAGAGAAAATTGTTAGTTTACTACCTGGTGCAGAGAACCCGACCATTTTACCGCTAGGCGATAGCGATAAAGTGGCGGTACATGCGGTAAGCAGCGAAACATTGTTCTGGGAAACGATGGAAGAATTGAAAGCCCTTGGTGCTAGTTCAATACTAGTAATGCCAATTGAGAAGATGTTGGGGTAGTCATGCGTACGTTAACTTGGTCATCATTGAGCGAACAAGATAAGCAGCTTGTGCTAGAGCGCCCCGCGCTCGAAAACTCTGCCATGTTACACCAACAAGTGTCCAACATTATCGATAATGTTAAGGCGCGCGGTGATGAAGCATTAAAAGAATACTCTGCACGTTTTGACAATATTTCGCTTGAACGCATTGCCGTCAGTGCAGATTCCATTGCACAAGCTTCAAATAATGTGAGCGATGAACTCAAGCAAGCATTAGCGTTGGCCAAGGCCAATATTGAGAAGTTTCATACCGCCCAGTGTCAGCCAGACCTAGTGGTTGAAACTAGCGTCGGCGTCCAATGTGAGTTACGTACCCAAGCATTACGCAGCGTTGGTCTTTATGCACCTGGCGGCACAGCACCATTGCCATCAACCGTATTAATGACGGCTATTCCCGCGCAAATAGCCGGTTGTAACAACATTATTCTATGCTCGCCGCCACCTATCTCTGACGTTATTTTGTATACTGCGCACCTCTGCGGTGTTGACAGGATTTATCAAGTTGGTGGGGCTCAAGCGGTTGCAGCAATGGCTTATGGCACCGCTGAAGTACCTAAAGTCGATAAAATATTTGGCCCAGGTAATCGCTATGTGACCGAAGCAAAAAAACAAGTGTCGACCACGGTAGGCGGTGCAGCAATTGACATGCCGGCTGGCCCATCTGAAGTATTAGTTATTTGTGATCAACATGCCAACCCAGCATTTGTTGCCGCTGACTTGTTATCGCAAGCAGAGCATGGCAGCGATTCACAAACCATTTTACTGACGCCATCAGCAACCATCGCGCAACAAGTGGCCGATGAAGTTGAACGTCAAGTGTGTTTACTAACGCGCCAAGAGATTGCCCGTGGTGCGATTGAGCATAGTCGTATCATAGTGACTACGGATTTGGCACAAGCCATCGCGATCAGCAATCATTATGCACCAGAGCATTTAATTATTCAGACCGAATCTCCGCGCGATGTTTTAGCAGACATCTTTGCTGCAGGCTCGGTGTTTTTGGGTAAATGGTCGCCTGAGTCTGCCGGTGATTATGCCAGTGGTACCAATCATGTATTACCGACCTACGGTATGTGCAATAGCTACTCAAGTTTGAGTTTAGCCGATTTTTCACGCCGCTTTACAGTGCAAGAATTATCGTTTGAGGGACTCAAAGGATTATCGCGTGCGATAGTACCGATGGCGATGGCTGAAGGATTAGATGCGCATGCGAACGCCGTTACCATTCGACTTGAACAAGGTGAACGCTAATGACGCAGCTCCCGTTGGCACAACGTCTCGCCCGTGAAGAACTGCTTGCGATGACGCCTTATCAATCGGCACGTCGTATCGGTGGTACTGGCGACATTTGGCTTAATGCCAACGAATCACCTTTTGTTAATACACAACCTGGCTATAACCGCTACCCTGAGTTTCAACCGACTCAACTAATCGAAAACTACTGCCGCTACGCGCAGTTAGCGCAGTCCCAAGTGTTAGCGAGTCGCGGCGCCGATGAAGCGATTGAATTGTTGATCCGCACCTTTTGTGTGCCCGGTGTCGACCGCATTACGATTTGCACGCCGACTTATGGCATGTATGCCATCAGCGCCGCCACCTGTAATGTTGCTGTTAATACCGTGCCATTAACCAGTGATTGGCAACTCGATCCCCAGTTAACAGAAAAGCTTGATGGCTCTAAACTATTGTTTATTTGTAATCCAAATAATCCAACAGGGTCTACTTTAACGCCAGCGCAACTAGAACCGATTATCGCTCAGCTTGAGCAACAATGTTTAGTGGTGGTCGATGAAGCCTATATCGAATTTTCACCTGAGCTAAGCATGGCCAGTTTAATTGAAAAATACGACAACCTAGTTGTCCTGCGCACCCTATCAAAAGCCTTTGGGCTTGCTGGCTTACGCTGTGGTTTCATGCTGAGTAACATTGATGTTATCGATTTAGCCAAGAAAGTCATTGCACCCTACCCTATCCCAGCACCTGTCGGCGACATCGCAGGCGAGGCATTAACGATAAGTGGTATTCAAAAGATGAATACTCAGGTGGCCCAGCTCAATCACTTAGGCCAGCAATTTAGTCAGCAAGTTGCTACGTTAGCGGGGGTTGATAGTGTCTATCACTCTGGTGCTAACTTTGTATTGGTGCGCTTTACCGACGATTCTTGGTTTACTGAGATAGGTAATGCAGGGATTGTTGTACGCAATCAAAGCCACGTAGAAACATTGCAATATTGCCTGCGCTTTAGCATTGGTAATGAAGTAGAGATGAGTCGCCTGTGCGAAACATTAACCAAAATTTCAAAGCGCAACAGCGCTTAATATTTTAAAGGCAGAAACAATCCCAATGAGAAGTAAAATATTATTCATTGACCGCGACGGCACATTAGTCGAAGAGCCGCTTATCGACAAGCAACTTGATAGCTTAGAAAAGCTCGTGTTTGAACCTAATGTCGTGCCGGTATTACTCCAGCTTCAACAAGCAGGCTATGAGCTCATTATGGTCTCTAACCAAGATGGTCTTGGCACCGACAGCTTCCCGCAGGCAGACTTTGACTTAGCCCATGACAAAATGATGGAAATTTTCGCGACCCAAGGCGTCAAGTTTAGTGAAGTGCTCATTTGTCCTCATTTTGACGCCGATAACTGTAGTTGTCGCAAACCAAAACTTGGCTTAGTCAAAGACTTACTACAAGCTGGTCGTGTCGACTTTGAAAATAGTTTTGTCATTGGTGACCGTCACACCGATATCGGACTGGCGGAAAATATGGGGTTAAAATCGTTCCAGTACGATCCAAAAACCTTAAATTGGCATGATATTGCCCGCGCATTGACCGTTACCGAACGTGTTTCAAGCATTGTCCGTAACACCAACGAGACTCAAATTAGTGTTGGCGTTAATCTCGACAAGCAAGGTGGCAGTAGCATTAGCACTGGTATTGGTTTCTTTGATCATATGCTGGACCAAATCGCAACTCATGGCGGTTTTGAACTTAACGTTGCAGTGACTGGCGATTTGCATATCGATGATCACCACACCGTCGAGGATACCGCCATTGCGCTAGGTACAGCGATTAAAGAAGCGTTAGGCGACAAGCGTGGTGTCGGACGTTTTGGCTTTACACTGCCGATGGACGAATGTCTATGTACTTGTGCCCTAGATTTATCTGGCCGTGCTTGGTTGGAATTCGACGCCGTGTTTACTAATGAACGTGTTGGTGAGATGGCGACGGAAATGGTCCGTCACTTCTATCACTCACTAGCTGGTGCGATGGCTGCAACGCTGCATATTCAAGCCACAGGTCATAATAATCATCACTTAGTGGAAGGGATCTTTAAGTCTTTTGGCCGCACGCTGCGCCAAGCCATTAAGATCGAAGGCACAGAACTTCCATCTAGCAAGGGCGTCTTATAATGAGCAAGGTTACTCAAGCTAACGTTGTTATTATTGACACCGGCTGTGCCAACATCACCTCGGTTCGCTGTGCGTTTGAACGGATTTGTGATGATGTTACTGTTAGCCGTGATAAAGCAGTGATTAGTAATGCAAGTCATGTGGTATTACCTGGTGTTGGCACGGCTGGTGCTGCGATGAATAAACTTCAACAATTCGAACTTGTTGAATTTATTCAGGAGTTAAGCCAGCCTGTACTGGGCATTTGTCTTGGTATGCAACTATTGACCAATGCCTCAGATGAACGTGATGTAGCCTGTTTAGGGAAAGTTGACGCCAATGTTACACCGCTTGAAAAAGTCGCAGGCTTGCCACTACCGCACATGGGCTGGAATAAACTCACAAATATGCAAGCACCATTATTTAACGACATCGCCAACGACAGCTACGTTTACTTTGTCCATAGTTTTGCAGTGCCGCCAGGGGAATATACCCAAGCGAGCAGTCACTATGGTCAAGAGTTTTCCGCCTCAATCGCTAAAGGTAATTTCTTTGGTGTGCAATTTCACCCAGAACGTTCTGGTAAAGTTGGCGCACAAATACTTACTAATTTTATTAATATCCCATCAAGTAAAGGTCAGACAAATTCATGATTATTCCAGCATTAGACTTAATCGATGGCGAGGTAGTTCGTCTGTATCAAGGTGATTATGCGCAGAAAACCACTTATGCCTATTCACCAGTAGACCAGTTAAAGCTATATGCCGAGCAAGGCGCCACCTGGTTGCACTTAGTCGACCTGACCGGGGCTAAAGATCCGGCGAAGCGTCAGTTAACCTTGATCGCTAAAATGATGGATGCAGTCTCAAACGTCGGCCTCCAAGTCGGTGGTGGTATCCGTCAAGAGCAAGACTTAATCGATCTGTTTAACGCGGGTGCATCTCGCGTGGTCATTGGCTCACTAGCCGTTAAGCAACCAGAACTTATTGAGCAATGGCTCACCAAGTATGGCAGCGAAAAAATCGTGTTAGCACTCGATTTAAATATCGATGATTCCGGTAATAAACACGTCGCGGTCCATGGTTGGCAAGAAAATTCTGGCGTTACGATTGAAGAACTTTTAACACGTTTCATTCCGCTTGGACTTAAGCATGTGTTATGTACCGATATCAGCAAAGATGGCACCCTAACAGGCTCTAACACACAGCTTTATACTGATTTAGTACAACAGTGGCCTCAAATTGACTGGCAGTCATCTGGCGGCATCGGCAGTCTAGATGATATCGCCGCGCTTAATCCATGTAACGTCGCAGGCGTTATTGTTGGCCGCGCATTGTTAGAAGACAAATTTAACGTTGAGGAGGCTATTGCATGCTCGCTAAACGGATAATTCCTTGTTTAGATGTTAAAGATGGCATGGTGGTTAAAGGCGTTCAGTTTCGTAACCATGAGATCATTGGTGATATTGTGCCATTGGCTAAGCGCTACGCCCTTGAAGGCGCCGACGAGTTAGTCTTTTATGATATTACCGCCTCTAGCGACAACCGTATCGTTGATAAGAGCTGGGTTGAGCGGATCAGTGAGCAAGTTGATATTCCTTTTTGCGTCGCTGGCGGCATAAAGTCGATTGAAGACGCCGCTAAAATTTTAGCGTTCGGCGCCGACAAAATATCGATTAACTCCCCTGCTCTTGCGAATCCACAGTTGATCACTGAACTTACTCATGAGTTTGGTCAGCAATGTATCGTCGTTGGTATTGATAGTTATTTTGACCAAGCAACGGGTCTATATCAAGTAAAACAGTTTACTGGCGATGCCGCTAAAACGCGCACCACTGGCTGGCAAACAATCGATTGGGTCAAAGAAGTGCAACAACGCGGCGCTGGCGAAATCGTGCTTAATGTCATGAACAAAGATGGCGTACGTGATGGTTACGATCTTGAGCAGCTGTCTCTAGTACGTGAGGTGTGTGATGTGCCGCTTATTGCCTCTGGTGGCGCCGGTGAAATATCGCATTTTTACGACGTTTTCAAGCAAAGTAACGTTGACGGTGCGCTCGCGGCGAGTGTCTTCCACAAACAAATCATTGAAATCGCTGAGCTGAAACAACAGCTTATCGACCAAGGAATCGAAATAAGATTATGTTAACAAAAGATCAGATCGACCAATTAGATTGGGAAAAAGTCGATGGCCTCATGCCAGCAATCGTTCAAGATGCCTTTAACGGTAAAGTGTTAATGCTTGGCTACATGAATCAAGAAGCATTAGCCAAAACACTTGAGATTAATAAGGTGACGTTTTTCTCACGCACTAAAGAACGCTTGTGGACTAAAGGTGAAACTTCTGGCGACGTCCTGAGTCTTGAAGACATCAGTATCGATTGTGATAACGATACTTTATTGATCATGGCAACGCCTGCTGGCCCTACCTGTCATCTTGGGACTCAAAGTTGTTTTAAAGACAGCAAAGGATTTGATTTAGACTTCATCGGCCACCTTAACAGCGTGATTGACGGTCGTTATAATAACCCAGATGAGAAGAGCTACACTGCATCACTCTTTAAAAGTGGCGTAAAACGCATGGCACAGAAAGTCGGTGAAGAAGGTGTTGAAGTGGCACTCGCTGCAGCGACCGATGACCGCGACGAGTTAATTAACGAGTCATCTGATTTATTGTACCATCTACTCGTGCTCTTACGTGGTAAAGATGTACCTCTGACTGAAGTCATGGACAACCTACGTTCACGTCATAAATAACAAAACGTTTTCTTTGGCACTACGCTGGTATTATCCACGTAGTGCTAATATTTAAATCAGACCCTGTTCATTGTTAGCGCCTGAAATTAGCTGAGCCTTTGCTAATTTCTTTTCTTTACGGCGACGTGAAAAAAAAGCGCTGATTTTGTTACTGCATTCACTATCTAAAATACCACTGGTCACGCTCACTTGGTGATTATGTTTTGGATCCCTTAGAATATTAAATGCTGAGTCAACCGCGCCTGTTTTTAAATCTTTGGCGCCATAAACTAAACGCGCGATTCGGCTATGAACAATCGCACCAGCACACATGCAACATGGCTCTAATGTCACATATAACGTTGCCCCAATCAATCGATAGTTTTCAACGGTTGTGCCGCCGCCACGTAATGCATTAATCTCAGCATGCCCGCAGCAATCGTGACCGCTGATCAATGTATTATAGCCCGCGCCAATAACCTCTTGATCTAGAATTAATACGGCGCCAACAGGCACTTCACCTATTGATTCCGCTTTGTCTGCAAGATTGAGCGCATATTGCATCCATGCTTTATCAATATCGTGTTGTTCAGCAATAGTTTTTTCGCTCATTAGTTTCACAGTCAATAATTCTTTCAATGCTAAATTTTAGCACTTAACCGCGCTAAAACGTAACGGTAATCAAGCCTTTTACTAATTACTAAGATTTCAACTCAAAAAATTAACCAACAACTTATAGACAGACTAAATATTTTCAGGGTAAGCTTATTTAATAGCACTTAAGAACTATGACATTAAATCACGGAGGAATAAATGAGTAGTCCATTACAAGTATTAATAGTTGATGATTCATTGAGTATGCGAACAATAGCAAAAACGTTTGTAACGGCACTTGGCCATGAAGTAATCGGCGAGGCGGCGGATGGTAAAGAAGCGGTCAAAAAGTATTTTCAGCTTAAGCCAGATGTAGTCATGCTTGACCTAGTTATGCCAAGATTCGATGGTAAAAAAACCTTAAAGAAACTACGGGAACTCGATAATGACGCCAATATTATCATCTGTAGCTCTTTGGGTTCTGAAGGGGACATTGAATACTGTTTAAGTGCCGGCGCAAAATTTTATTTGCAAAAGCCCTACGAACTCGCTGGCGTGCAGAATGCGTTAGCTCAGTTAACGAGTCCATTAGAAACGCAAAGCTAAGGTATTTTTATGTCTAATCAATTTTTTGGCCAATATCTACTCGAGAAAGGCCTGTTAAAAACGGAACAGTTGCTTGTTGCGATAAAAATACAGAAAGAAGCTAATCCCCCACTCGGTGAACTCGCAATCAGAGAAGGTTTCATTGACCAAGTGGCGGCTAACAGTATTAACAGTGAACAACAACGCACTGATTTACGTTTCGGTGAACTAGCCATTTCGATGAACCTGATGACTGAGCAACAAGTGTCATTGCTGTTTCATACTCAGAAAGAAATTAAAAAGTTCTTTGGCGAAATAGTCATCGAACAAGGATTCATACCCAAGGATGTACTAGAGCGAGAACTAGCCACGCACGGCGCTCTAAAGAAATCATCGCTTGAAAATATCGATAGCTCGATTAAGCAGCATGTTTATTGCGAACAGATCACGCAGACATTAGATGCGATCATTAAGAATTTCACCCGCATCCCGAAAATCTTTGTTCAAGTAGCGCATGTCGAACCTAATATGCCCGCTTCAACAGATCAAAGTGTAATCATTTCACAAACGGCGATGCTACCAGGCCAGGTTAAGATTGGTTGGATTATGGAGCGTAAACTTATGCAACAGTTAGCGACCAACTTCCTAGGGATTGATGCAAGTGACAATGAAGCACTCTATATCGATGCAACGAGCGAGTTTCTCAACATTGTATTAGGAAATGCATTGGCTAGTAACAGTCAAGGTGACGCCCAAACGCACTTAGAGCCACCATTGGTTGAACTACCAGACGACAATATTCAAGAAAATTATGAGCATGGATTTTATCTAAATATGTCAGCTGGTCAGGATAATTTTAGTGTGTTTTTCTTTCACGATTAATACCCTACTTTGGTAAAAAAAATGCTGACCTAGGTCAGCACTTTTATTGCGATGCAATTAAGGCGTTATTCCCACTCAATCGTTGCAGGTGGTTTACCTGAAATATCGTAAACAACCCGAGATATACCATCAATTTCATTGATAATACGGTTAGAGACGTGCCCTAATAACTCGTAAGGAAGTTGCGACCAAACTGCCGTCATAAAGTCGATAGTCTCAACACAACGCAGCGAAACAACCCAGTCATATTTACGACCGTCACCCATTACGCCAACAGACTTAACCGGCAAGAACACGGTAAATGCTTGGCTAACTTTGTGGTACATGTCGGCTTTATGTAATTCTTCAATGAAGATAGCATCGGCACGGCGCAGTAAATCACAATACTCTTTCTTCACTTCACCAAGCACACGCACACCCAGACCAGGCCCTGGGAACGGATGACGATATAGCATGTCATACGGTAAGCCAAGTTCTAGACCAATACGGCGTACTTCATCTTTAAATAACTCGCGCAAAGGCTCCACTAAGCCCATTTCCATATCATCTGGCAAACCGCCAACGTTATGGTGTGATTTGATCACATGCGCTTTACCCGTACCAGCAGCTGCTGACTCGATAACATCAGGATAAATAGTACCTTGGGCTAACCATTTCGCATTTTCGCATTTCTTAGACTCTTCATCGAAGATATCAACAAAGACATGTCCAATGATCTTACGCTTAGCTTCCGGCTCATCTTCACCTTTTAATGCATCCAAGAAACGACTTTCAGCCTCAACGTGGACAATTTTTAGCCCAAAATGGTCACCAAACATATCCATCACTTGCTCGGCTTCATTTAAACGTAAAAGCCCGTTATCAACGAATACACACGTTAACTTATCGCCAATAGCACGTTGAATTAACATCGCCGTTACTGATGAATCGACGCCACCAGACAGACCAAGAATAACTTCATCGTCACCTACTTGCTCTTTAATGCGCGCCACAGCATCTTCAATGATAGAACCAGCTGTCCAGTTCTTTTCACAACCACAAATATCAACCACAAAACGTTCTAATAGACGACCGCCTTGTTTGGTATGTGTGACTTCAGGGTGGAACTGAACACCATAGAAACGACGTTCTTCATCGGCCATCGCCGCATAAGGACAACTTTCGGTCTTGGCAACCGTTTTAAAGCTCGCTGGAATTGAAGCCACTTTATCGCCATGGCTCATCCATACATCTAGGAATGCACTACCATCGATAATTTCATCTTCGATATTTTTAAATAATTCACACTCACCGACGCGTTGTACCTTGGCATAACCAAATTCACGTTCTGATGATGTTTCAACGCTACCACCAAGTTGTGCTGACATCGTTTGCATGCCGTAACAGACACCCAATACCGGTACGCCCGCTTCAAAGACGTATTGTGGTGCAACTGGTGCATCAGCTAATGTTACTGATTCTGGTCCGCCAGATAAAATAATGCCGTTAGGATTAAACTCACGGATTTTCTCTTCTGATACGTCCCAGCCCCAAAGTTCACAATAGACACCTATCTCACGAATACGACGTGCGATTAGTTGAGTGTATTGAGAGCCAAAGTCGAGGATCAGTATACGGTGGTCATGTATGTTGCTCATGAAAAACCCTTTTAGAAATGGTGTTAAAAACGAAAGGCAGGAATTAACCTGCCTAACAAAAATAAATGTGGCTGATTAGCCCATACGGTAGTTCGGCGCTTCTTTAGTGATGGTCACATCATGGACATGTGATTCGCCCATACCAGCAGAGGTTATTTTAACAAACTCTGCCTTAGTACCTAATTCAACGATTGTCGCGCAGCCCGTTAAGCCCATTGCGCTACGAATTCCACCCAGTTGCTGGTGAATAATATTGCTGATAGGTCCTTTATACGCAACGCGACCTTCGATACCTTCCGGCACTAACTTAGAGGCTTCTTTACTCGTTTGGAAATAACGATCCGATGAGCCATCGTTTTGATCCATTGCACCTATTGAGCCCATACCGCGGTAAGATTTGTAGTAACGACCTTGATAAAGTTCAACTTCACCCGGTGCTTCTTCTGTGCCAGCAAACATTGAACCCATCATCACACAACTTGCACCGGCAACCAGTGCCTTAGCAATATCGCCCGAGAAACGGATGCCGCCATCGGCGATAACAGGGATGTCGCGTCCAGCTAATGCATCGACAGCGTCTGACACGGCAGTGATTTGCGGTACACCTACGCCGGTAACGATACGCGTAGTACAAATAGAACCGGGGCCGATCCCGACTTTAACAGCATTGGCGCCAGCATCGGCAATCGCTAGTGCTCCAGCACCGGTGGCCACATTGCCGCCAATAATTTGCAAATCAGGATATTCGGTGCGCGTTTGCTTGATGCGATCTAATACGCCTTGAGAATGACCATGGGAGGTATCGATAAGCAGAACATCAACGCCCGCAGCAACAAGTGCAGCGATGCGTTCATCAGTACCTGCGCCACAACCAACAGCGGCGCCGACACGTAAGCGCCCTTCAGCGTCCTTACAAGCATTTGGCTTTTCTTCAGCTTTTTGGAAATCTTTAACTGTGATCATGCCTTTAAGCTTAAAGCTAGCGTCAACCAACAAGATTTTTTCGATGCGATTTTCATGCATTAAATGTAATACATTCTCTGAATCAGTCGCATCGGTGACGGTAATTAACTTTTCTTTTGGCGTCATTAGCGCCGTACAAGGCTTGGTTAGGTCGGTGGCAAAGCGCACATCACGTGAGGTGATGATACCTAACACATCATTATTTTCGTCAACCACTGGGAAGCCTGAAAAACCTAAACGATCGCGCATTTCGTTAATTTCTCGAATCGTCACTTCAGGACGAACAGTGACGGGTGCAGAAACCACACCTGATTCGAATTTTTTTACAAGTTCGACTTGATGGGCTTGTTGCTCAATCGTCATGTTTTTATGGACAAAACCAATACCGCCTTCTTGAGCGAGAGCAATCGCCAGGCGAGCTTCAGTCACCGTATCCATTGACGCTGATAGCATCGGGATATTTAGGTCGATAGTTTGGGTTAATTTTGTTGATAAGTCTGCCGTGTGGGGCAGTACAGTAGAATGTCCAGGGACAAGTAGTACATCATCAAACGTTAGAGCTTCTTGAGCGATTCTTAGCATTGCAACATCTCACCTAAATTGTAGAAAGTGGTCTAAATATTGCGAATGTATTATAGGGAATAGTTCACGGAACAACAATCAAAAAATACATCATTTTTAATAAATAACACCATATATTGTTATCGACTCGGTAAACAACCACTAGTAGTTGACATTAGTGACAGGAAAACGCGATAAACACTGCTATTTAGTTTAGGATCGAGTATAATCCGCCAAATTTTCAGAATGACTGAGCACACCATGACAAAAAAATATATCGATGCCCAAACCCTATTAGACGACTCATACAAACTTGGTTTGCAAGTACTAGATAGCGGCTGTAAACCAGATTACATCATCGGTGTTTGGCGCGGCGGCGCACCAGTAGGCATTGCAGTACAAGAATTATTAGATTTTTTTGGGGTGAAATCTGATCACATTTCTATTCGCACTTCTTCTTATACCGGTATCGAACAACGCGTCTCTAATGTTCGTGTTCACGGTCTTGATTACATTATTAAGAATGTTAATGCCGAAGATACCCTGCTAATTGTCGATGATGTTTATGACTCTGGATTAAGTGTTGCACAAGTGATTGAAGACTTAACCAAGAAATGTCGCAAAAACACACCGATCATGAAGATAGCGACGCCCTACTTTAAGCCAGACAATAACAAGACCAATCGTGTGCCAGATTTCTATCTGTACGAAACCAATGAATGGCTGGTATTCCCACACGAGCTTTC
>Ga0209395_1001532_pt1 | contig 32056 bp, 24 predicted proteins | sample GOMGulsemesocosm_3_FD_184635 | JGI IMG/M metagenome (GOLD analysis project Ga0209395, IMG submission 184635) | Methane-oxidizing microbial communities from mesocosms in the Gulf of Mexico - GOM9D Gulf of Mexico (SPAdes) (version 2) | ecosystem: Environmental > Aquatic > Marine > Cold seeps... | reverse complement strand
TTATTAGACAATGCAGGAGCCTATAGTCCTGATGCATGTTCAGCGCTGTTACGTCGGTAACACTTGATAGAATTGAAGAATACCTTTGTTAGCTGCTCCGAGGGATTCCAAAGGGAGGGGGGAGACAGTCGTCATTGGATGTCGTCGCCACCGCGAAAAAACATTTTAGGTGTACCTAATTCCATTTATTATTTGTTGGTTAATATCTTTTCACGTATTCTGTCACAGCAAACCGGAGACAGAATACGTTTCTTCATTCCCGTTATAAATCTCTTGAAGAGTATTTATACGCCGATTTATCGTCAGGCCAGCCGCTTAACGGGAAAGGGTATTTATCTGAGTTTACCGTTAAAAAGTCATTAATTTGGTAAATGTAGTTATTTAAACTTTGACCAAACAGTTTTAAACCAGCATTGGGTTTACTCGTTATTAATAACGAGAAAAATTGAAATACTGCAATTAAGGTAACCATAAAACGGGCGAAACCGCCGATAAATCCGAAAAGTATCATAAAGAGTCCTCGCATCCAAACGCTGGTACTTTTCCAATTTTTTGTTTTTGTAGAATTAATATCTCGCATAATACACCTTTGATTTACTTCATTTGTTTGTAACTAGTTACTTATAAGCAAAAACAAAACCAACTAGTTAACCTTATGTTTTTTAATAAGTTAAATTATTTTGATTTTAATTATTTTATTAAAACAACTAATTTTCGGTCTATTTGGCTAATTAACGATTTTTATTAGGTCGTTGATTTTTTCGGTTCATACGTAAGGGAACCACCTAGTCTCACTCAATACTCCATGGCAACCGCAGAACTTTATACTCGTTAGAAATGACACAAGATCAACAAGCGTCAAGTCTGCTTGAACAAACGCAGGAATGAATCGAAGTGTTCACGTATTACTGTCATAGATGCCAGTCAAAGCGATGTAGTGCATGACGCTACAGGACATACATATTAGACAATACAGGAGCATATTATCCTGATGCGCGTTCAGCGCCTTTAGTTGGCCATTTCGGAACGAGCCTCGATAACACTAGAATGAATTAAGGAATACGTTTGTTAGTAGCTCCGAGAGATTCCAAAGGGAGAAATAGTGGTGGCAGTTTCCTCTTTCTTCTGGGGTCGCCGCCACCGCGACAAACCAGTTAAACTATGGTTCTATAGCTGCCCCAATCTTTACTATGAATTTAATCTTGCAGGCTGAACCAATCCCTTTACTCCCAACTTGTTCATTCTGTTCGCGTATTCTCAGATGGGGAAGTTTTTTCAGTATTTTTATACCACAGTGACATTATTTCGCTTACTCGCCCACTTTGTTCCAAATCAGCCAAAGCTTTTCTAATTTTATTAACAAGCTTAAGTTCAGTCTGCTTCCCTATCGCTATGTATAAACCTTGACTGGTAATTGGAATCTCTACTACCCGTTCAATCAAATCAGGGTCATAGCCTAAGCCCTTTATTCGCCATGGGTTATTTAGTTCACCACCAAGTATGTAATCTACTCGCTCTTTAAACAACAGATGAATAACCTGTTCACGTATTCCAACTAAATGAATATTGGCTTGGTAGCCTAAACCTTCAACGTAACTTTTATAAAACTTGTTTTTATGATCACCCTGCATCACAGCAATAAGAGCATTCTTTAAGCCTCTTTTTTTATTCTCTGCAGATTTACTTTTTAGTTCCCATAAAAAATACCTTTGTCTATTGGTATGAACGGGCACTTTATATAACCAATGAAATTTGTCTTCTCTGAAGGCGTTTCTATTTAGTCCTGTTAAGATGATATTGGGTCTATTTTCGCTATCATGTAAAGCTCTAGACCAGTTGATTTCTTGATAATGTATATTAACATCACTTTCTTTTAAGGCTTCATTTAAAATATCTATTGTAGAGCCTGTAATCATATTATTATTAATAACGACATATTGCTGAATTTGCTCTACATAGGCTAATACTTCATCGCTAGCTTTCCCGTGCAACGACATTAACGCTAACAAATAAAACAGAGAAAAAATATACTTCATAACAACCTTACTTGAACATCAAAACTTAGCAACGGCTCTATGTTGTCAAAATAACAGTAAAAAAACTGACTAATGCGTTGCTCTTTTTAGTAGTTGATCTGTACTCATCTACATAAATCTAATTATTTTTCTATTGTCGAACTCATAATCAAGCGAGTAAAAAGTTAATGAAAAATGTTCAGATAATTAAAATATAAACATAAAAAAGCGAGCCTAAGCTCGCTTTTTATTATTCTATATCAACTGGGTACGTGAAATTAAGTTGGCTAACGACCCATTGAAAATTGAGGGTGCATATTACAAATTCTCGTAATTAAGTTGGTTAATTCAACCAAAAATTTAAAAACAACACTACCCACTTTATTAATTAAGTTGGTTAATTATTTAATATGAATTAATTCCAATTATTTCTTTTATCTAGAAAGTGATATTAATCTGAAAGACTATTTAGGTAAAACTTTTCATTAGCTTTTCCTTCCACTATATTAACCGCTTCAATTAATTTCTCATAAGTGTATGGAAGTTCTCCACCAGGGAACATATCGCTCATTTTGTCCCAATCACTCTTATAATGTGCAGCCATTTCAACGCAATCAGGACATAGTTTTATTGGCCCGTTACGGGCAGTATCACAAGAGGCTTGGTGAGTTTTATAATTTGCATCTGAAAAATCCACATGCGCAAAAAACAAATCACTGCTTTTAACCCAGTCAGGAAATAATTGATTGAGTTGGATTATGTCAAACAAGTGGCGAGCATATTTATCTTGTTCTTTTCTCTGGGTCAAATTTGTATGAACACCAAACATTTTTTCAAGCATAGTTCTAACAGGTGCTAAGGCAACAACCTCAAAATTACCATCATCTAAACTTTCAACAGACTCACCTAACATGTGATGTATTTGAACAACCTCTGTAGGGTTATCATCAGACAATCCTCCCGTTTCAAGTAATACCCTCGGCAGTACTCCTGTTCCGTAATTATCTTCAGGAAGTGCTTTAGGGTAATATATCCCAATATCAAGTCCATTTTCTTCAAGACTAATATTTACCGAACCATCTAATTTTTCCAACTCATCTGTAATTTGTTGCAACAGGTTTTCCGCTACAAACTTTTTAGCTGAATCCTGAATTTCGTTTGCTGCTTGTTGTAATTTTTTTCGGCTAACATCCTTTTGCTTAACAACCGCATCGTGACCAAGAAGTTCTAATGAAAGTGATAAGTCAATATCTTCCGACATTCTATTTATTACTTTGAAACACTTTGATAGAGAGGTTCCACCTTTAAAAACAAAGGGAATTGATGATTTTTTAGAGTACTTGGGGGCTATAATTAAATATAAGATTTTTAGAGTAATAGTTACCCAATAATCCTTCTCTATTATATATGCTGGTAAATTGCTTTCATGTGCAACCTCTGCGGCAAGTAACGCCTCTCTTCTTTCATCTGCATCAAGCTTAAGAAACTCGCTCATGAATAACCTTTCCATCTAGTGATTCTGAAATCCATTTCATTGAACGAGGTAACGCTTTAATGAATTTAATTTGTGTCTTCGGCTCTAACATCGTCTTGAATTTGCATTTTAGATCCTGTTCATAATGTTTAAAGCCACTCTTGTCGAGATAAGAGAATGCGCTCCATAAAATTAACGCCTTGTTTCTCACCTTTTCTTCTTTTACATCGAAGTGAGAGATAAAGAATTTAAACGATTCTTTATATTCAAACTTTACATTTTTGACATCAATTTTAGCTCGTACACGCTCTGAAATAATAAAACTCTTTACCATAGGAAGTTGTGTATCTAAGCCAAGAGCGTTTACTGCTGCTAACCCAGCAGGCGCAATAGTTGCGTCTTTATTTTTAGCAATCCCTGCAACCAACTCTTTTGTGTCTATAGGTAAACGTCCAAAACGGCTTAATTTAGGACGGTAATAAACCCCATTAGTTATTCGAATTATCTCTTCTTTCTTGCTCATTCGACTAAGAACACTAGCGATAGCATCACTTTGGTCATCACAGAAGTTTTTTTTATCTAAAATTTGTTTCGTGGTAAATGTCTTTCCAAAATGTAGATGACTGATATAGGCTTTAACCGTAGCAGATATATCTTTTTTAGAATTTTTTTGTAACTTTGAATATCCCAAATAACCTCCTATACCAATAATTAAGATTTACAACAATATTAATACTACACTTGCATGACAGAAATTGCCAGTTAAACACAAGAAACAAAACCATCCAAGTGACATTTTTTGACAGTTATAAAAATCCAAAAAACTTGATTTCTTTAGAAATATCAACGAAACACTTAAGGTGCTAGTGAACCCACTCACCTCTACGTTCTTCTTTTATTTAACAAAACTCTGCATTTTCTTCATGAGCAAGTATCAAATTTATTCCGTGCTTACCATCATCTAATAGTTCTAAAATTTTATTAACTAGCATGACAATATCGGCTTCGGCTCCATCTTCATACCTAGGTGATAGCCTTGGAACTCTATGAAGCCTATGTAGAGGGTTATAACACACTGTATAAACGGTATCTCTGACAGCACACCATTGAGCATGAGAAAAAGTTGATGTCCAAGTATAATAGGCATCATAAACATCTTTGCTGTTTGACTGTTCAGACATTTTTCGTAAATCTAGCTTAGCCCAGTTACCAATTTCAATATCTTGAAACTCCATCCAAATATCTTCATTCGCTAAACCTTCTATGTGCTCTTTTTTAATATAGCCAGGTGGCGTATCAATAACTTCATCTAGCTTTAAAGCTGTCAGTTTTGCCTGCCCAGCGCCAAAACTACGATAAGCCTTCCATAAGGTTTCGTCATCCTTGTGAAGTAAGAACTTAAACGTAATATAAATTTCAGCAAGTGCTCTTAATGTAAACTTTGAATTAAGTAATTTTGCAGATGATGCAAGAGTTTCAAGCGCCAACGTTAATGAGTAGAAACAAAAGCCAAAAGAGGCTTCTCGTTTAGGTTGAATCTCAGTAGCTTCATCAGTTTCAACATAATATTCAGCTAAATCAGTCCAGCCTTCATTAACCCTTTTGACCGTTTCAATTAAGTCATATTCAACATGAGACGTTTCAGGTTTTGGAAAAAAACAATCCGTTTTTTTCTTACATTCCTTCCAAAAAGCATCCGTCCACACCTTCCTTTGATCCTGATATTCAGTACCAAACATAGGCATATCTTGTGTCATTTCTGTAGAACGAATAGTTGGTCTTACTGACTTTTGATCATCATAATATGGATAATCTGTATAGCGTCGATACGACTCTTTGGTTGGTAAATGAAGCTTCCCACCATATATTATCGCTAGCATATAAACCCAACGACAGTCTGTAGCTTCTTGAGATTGGTGGTCTAATGTCGTAGCCACAGCCTCAGCTAACCTCTCCCAATCTCCATCTTCTGGTTCACCTAGCTTTGATTTCCACATAGCTGTAGCGGGAAGGCAATCGAGTAAAGCTAGAGGCCGTAAGTAATAATCCACATTAGGAAAAGAAAAGAGTCTTTCTATAAAGTGGTTTTGTAATTCAAAACTTGCTTGAGACAGGCCAAATAATGATAGTTTAGGTAGCTCATCACTAAGCTTTTTCTCATAACAAAGGTTACCGATCTCACTGCAAACTGTTCTAAAGAGTTCCAAGCTTTTCTCTCTTCCCATTCCTACAATAAGAAGTGAAGCCCACAACATACATGGCAGCCGATCATTCATCCAAGACATAGGGGACATGTTTTTCATTTGATTCATTGGGGCAATAAGCTTTGAACCTTGCTTTTTATGAGCAGCAATACGCCCATGATTTGCTTTATTTGATTTTTTTCTCTTCGCTGATTGCTCTGCTCTTTTTTGTGACATGATTAAACATCCATTTATGAAAGAATTTAGAAGTACAATATGTGGCCTAAAACAACCATTCTCTAGCTTCATCTAAATTTACTAAATACAAAGGGTGAGCTTTAGGCTCTCCCTCGAAAGGTTTTTTACTAATAAGATAATTTTGAAGGGTGTACTCAACCATTGAAGCCCGAACATTCAATGAGAATGTTTCACCGCCTCCATGTTCCATCATTATGACTTTTCTCTGTGCTGTCGATAATTCAGGGTGCGGCCCAACAACAAGTTCAACAGTTGAGTGCCAAGCCTTGTCATTCTTATTATCGATATTTGATGCAGAAGAAACTTTTGCTTTGGTAATTCGACCAAGATGAAAATCTCTAAACTGCCCTCTTAACTCATCATAAGCTCGGCAATGCCAGCGAAGCCCACTATTTGCTAATGCAAATGGATGAATAGTTCTTTTAGTACCCGAAGGACTTGTCATTGAAAAGTATTCAATATCTAGTGATAACTTACCCGAAATTGCTTGAGACACTGCTCTAACTATCTCAGGTTCAGCGTTGAACCTTGAGTTAGGTCCTAACTCTAAAGCAGATGACGACCAAAAGTTCTCTCGGTAAATATTGGCATAATAACTAACGAATAATTCATATTCATTCCACTTTGAATCAGTATGATGTGCTTGGAATCTGTCTGTAGGCTCAAAACGTTTTTGAGCTTTGTTATATGCCAAGTTGTCAGGATATAGTTCTCGATAATTCACCATATCCTTAGTTATATTTCCAACTGTTACCCCAAAGAGTTTAGACAAGCGAGTTGCATTAACAGCCCCTTCCCAATAGATGAGTGTCTCAATGGCTTTAAAACGATTTTCTTTAGTTATAGATACTGTTACAGATGTCATTTTATTATTCTTATCTTTTCTGTTTTTGAAATTGAAAACTGATGTTTAATCAAATGTTCTTGAGTTATAGCAATTCGATGTTCCCTCAAATAAATCAGCATATCCATTATTAGCTTTGGTGTTGATGTGGAATTAATTCGTCTCATCAACTGTTCTGTTTGGTCTAAAAATGAATCTTGTTTATTTAATTTTTTTAGTTTTTCTTTAGGTAGTTTATGAATTTCATTCCACTTGCTAGGGTGAAGAATATCAATAGACCGAATCTCAGCTAAGTTAAGTGCCATATCATAGCCAGCAGCATCAAAATCATAGAAAACGCCTACCGGAATATCATCAGTTAATCTACCTATGAGATCTACCAACATATTCTGATTTTGACCATGTCCTCGATAAACGATTAAAGAAGACTGAAACTCTTTTGGTAATAAAGGGATTAGCTCATCCCAATGAGTCATTAAAGTCCCGTTTTCAATGACCAATAATGATTCAATTTTTTCTGCATCTATATTGTAAGCACTCAAACTAACGACAACACCCGGTGGTGTTGTAAAGTTAGAGTCATCTTTTACTGGTAACGGTAACCTTTGGCTTCTAGCCATTGGCAACAATTCTTCAAACACCCCCCTTTGGGACCATTTATCCTGAGATGTATGCTCTGAAGAGTCCATTCTATTCTTAGCATCTAAATCAATAGCAAGAATTGATGATCCATATAGATTATCTCCATAGGACTCAAGCAAATCCAGCTCATCAAAAGTAAAATTGATTTTCTTACCGTTTAGTTGCCCAACATTAACTTCATCACAGATCTCACGCCAAAGCTTTGAATCTTTAACAATACTCTTACGTTGACGTAATACATCTTGAAGCATTCGAACCTTTATTTTATCCATTGTTCACCCGACTAAAGCTGATATCTCTGACATAGTGATTACCATTGAAAGGCATAATGACTTTTTCATCTAAAGTAAGCTTTATCTTCCCTGTAAGCTCAGATTTCTGGGCCTCATAGTGTTCCATTAAACATAACATCCAATCTTCAGGTTCAGCGTCAACCTCCAGTAATTCATGAGCTTTTAGAGCTGTTAATTCAGTCATGTCACTTTCTTCATTTAATAAAGCATCAAAGAAAAAGTCTACATTTTCTTCTAGGGTATCAACATCACCTTCAATTGATTTTCCACGCTCGTCTGTAACTTCAACTTCTTCATCCTGATTATCATTTACATTTTCTCTACTAACATTCTGCATAACCGAAATTGCAATATTCGACAAAAGATCTTCGTCTATAGCGCTATCAATATCAGCACGACTAGTAATCTTTATTGAGTTGATGCGATTGAATGCTGGAGGTAAATCCATAACAGAACCAAGTTCAGGTATATAGCCAGGATTTTTTTGGTAATGAGTATAAAATGAATCTATAAGTAGATTCAGTCTTTGTATCTCTTTATCTTTAATTAATTTAGCTATCATTTCTAATAGACGATGAGCTGTAGTACTTAGCTCTTTTAGACATTTATCTACGTGACTTTTTAATGTCTTCATCAAAAGTCTCTCTAACATGAGATCCGACCCTGCCCAATCTCTAATGTCAGCAACGCTCAAACTGCTAAAAACTTCATTCAATTTTGCTATCTCATTTTTACAACGAGTAGTTTCACGTATTCTAATATCAATACTTGAAATGGTACTAAATTCATTTCCTACAACATGAGCAAAAGATTGAATAGTGTCAGTGAGTTCACTCATAATGTCTAAAGTGAATTCATGTATTTGATCTTGATATAATAATTTGTCATCTTGATTTTTGTTTTTAGCAAATTGATAGTTTTGGATCGCATTACGTAGTTCTTCTATCATGCCTGCGAAAGCTTGATGAGTTTCCCTTAACCGATACCGTTTAGTAACATGGTTTAGTAATCTTCTGACTGTACTATGGACCTGTACTCCCATTGTATCGTCTACAAAGTACGCTAAGTTGTTTTTCTGTAATGCCCTGATTGCATTGTCATTATCAGGTATGTCCGCAATTTGTCCTCGTGACATAAAACATGATTCATCTATAGTGGCAATGTTTCGATATAATGCTCCTGTAGCTGATTTTACCTCATCTTTACGGCTCATTAGAACATTTCCTTTTGCACTTCACCTTTAGTTTCAGAAAGGTCTACCCCTTCAAATTGACAAATGAAATCTAATTGATCATAAACGAGAGACCATTTTGCTGTTGCTATATATACAGCTCCTGACCCACCAACACTTATCAAAAATCCATTATCTGTTAAGTATTTTAAAACACCTCTTAATTTAGCCTTAGATTCAATTGATTTTTGATCTCGTCTGAGTCTATGTGATATTTCATCTAATTGGCTATTCAGTGAAGCCGAGTCTTCTATCGCTGCTAGTAGTTCAGACTCCATTAAACGATAACCTGCTTCAATAGGTCGTGAATCTGTGTCTGTTCTTCTTACTAATCTTAACCAAAGAATTAATCCTTCAAAGGATGCTTGAACCACTTCAAATTCACGTTTTACAGCAGCTCTATGTTTAGGATTAGAAAGGTCTTTATACGCACAGAAAAACCCAGTTTTATCTCTTGTCGTTATAATTTTTTTACTAATTTGGTGAAGAAACTTTTGGATTGAATTTAGGTTTTCTTCTTCTAGAAGATAACGATAAAGTTCTGGTTGGGTAACTTCACATAGAACATCACCGTTAAGTAGGGCTTCTATACAACTTTCAAAACGTTCACTCATGAGGTAACTCCTCAACTTGCTTATTTATTGTTGTTGTTGGTATTTCAACATCCTTAAGCAATGGATTTACTTTTTTACTTTTCCAATCTGTATATTTAATTACGCCTTCATCTTTAACTAAATGGTTCTTAGTTGTGAAATATTTTCTAAGTACTGAAGGTGGATTGGGCTGAGCACAAAAAAGCGCAATATTATGTTTATCCATAAACTTAAAAAGGAGTGTTGTATTTTGAGTAGATAACTTTCCTAATTCATCTAACGGCCAATGAATTTTTACATTCTCATCACGGCAAAGGTATCTAGTCATTCCACAAAAAACAACTATGACGGCTAGCATTGAAATCCCTGTACTACTTACATTTTTAAGATCATTATCATTTCGAATATTAACCAATCTACCGTTTTCTTCTAAGGATATATTTATTTCTACTAGCGAAGCTATGTCGCTCGTTATTTTGGAAGTCCTCAAGCTATCAATCACAGCAGCAAACGAATTAAAAAAATCATTAGTAGGCAGTTGACCTCGCTCAAGCTCTTGCCAAGATGTCCATGACGTATTGAAATTCTTTAAATCTTTCCAAACATCATATTCATTGATTTTTGAAACTAAACTAATATCGATATTACCAATCGCAGGAAATTCATGTTGTGTATTGATGTTACTTGCTAATGTTGAAGAAACGCTATTTACTTTTCGATTAAGACTATCAAGACTTTGGTAAAAACGAATCACTTGCTCACCGACACTCCTTATTGACTCGATGGTTATTGAGGTTATGTCCGGTATTGAAGTATCAATAAGTATCGCAATATCTTGAATTGATTCAAGAAAAAACTCTTCTTCATGAGGTTCATATTTACTTAGCTCTTTACGTGAATCATAAAGCTGCAACCACAATTCATTTATCTTAGTTTTATTGTTGGTTTCGCTTAAAAAAGAAACGACATTTCTAACAACTTTAATAATTGATCGTTTCAATCGCACCGCTTCAGTTACTGAGTCATTAACACTTTCAAATAAAAGAATAGGAGCCTCGGCTAAATCAACATCTGAAGCTTGTATATCAACGGGCGCAAGTTCTAAATGCACAAAAATATTACTTAAACACCCTTGAGCTGATTCTTCTGATTTCTTAAGGTTGGTAATTTGAACAGTTAGATTACTTATTTTTTCATCTAAACTTTTTTTATTTTTATCAAATTCTCTTTGATTAGTTTGTGCTCTTTGCTCTAACGAACTCACTTCACCAGTAATATCTTTATCTTTATTATTAAAATAATCTAACTTTGACCATTCTAATTTTTCCCAGCTATTATATTGAGTAACTAGCTCTCGATAGTTTTCCACTTTCTCCAATACCTCAAGGCACTTATCTTTTCGAGCTTTAGCTTCAGTTTCCACTTTGTTATCAATATTTAAATCGCTAAGTATGGATTCGAATAACTTATCTAAATCTCGACACTGCTTTTTCAATATGTCATCAATATTTGATATATTTTGCTCAATAATATCTATACTTTGAGTAGCCTTTTCATCTTTAAATGAAAACCTTTCTTTTTCAGCTAGAACTAATTGATGATATTTAATAGATATATCATCAATATTGCTTTGTATAATTTGATTTAATTGTTCAATCTCTGTGTTAATTATCTTTTCTTCTACTTCTGCCGATTTAAATCTCTCTAGTCCATTTGACTTAAACATTTCTTTTTGAGAATCAATAAAAGAGCGCAGGCGCTTTTTCTCTTCTTTTACATTTCCAATCTTTCGGTTGATGCTTTGTTGTTGCTCTTCATACCCTTTTATTTCACCATTAATTTCCTTTAAGGTACTTTTAACTCTATTTACTTCATCTTGGGCAAGACTTAGATCAAGCTTTAAACTGCCCAACTGTTCAGTAAGTACCTCATCAGATAAAGCAAAGTTTTGTAATGGTATACTGTCAAAATCAATAGATATACCGTACATGTTCCCAGAATGATCTTCAGCTATTAATTCGGGTGATAGTTTGGTGCTTAGCAACAGATCAGGACGAATTACCTTCCCAATTGTATCCCTCCAAGGTAAACAGTTTGAATTTAAAAACGCCTTGAGTGAACCTGAATCTGGGTATATCTGTCTAGTAATATCATTAATTTTTAACTGTATTGATTCTAATGTTTTATTATTTTTTGAGTAAGACTCAAGTGCATCATCCCTTTTTCTATATTTAATTTCGAGTTCACTTTGAACAGAGTCAAACTCAAGCTCTAGCAGCTCAATCACTCCTTCCATTTCGTCTGATTTTTTTTGCTGACTATTCAGAGACTGTATTTCTTCTTCAGTTTGGTTTTTAGCTGTTTGGACACTCACTTTTGCCGTAACAAGTTTGTCCTGTAATTCAATTTTTTGGCTATCTAAAGATTTTTTATACTGTTCTTGTTCATCAATTTTTTTATTTTCTAGTGAACTTACCTTTTCAATAGATAGCTTTTCGTTTGAACTTAGCTCTATTTCAACGAGCCTTATTTCTTCTCTTGCTTTTTGAGCCTTTGCCATTGCCTTTTCTTTGACTTTAAGCTTCTTTATTTCGTGTTCGTCTTTCTCTTTTTTAGCTGAACTCAACAGTTCGTCATAATGTTCAGAAGCTGCGGTATATTGGCTACGATAAGCTTCAAGTTGATCAAGTTCTGCTTCTTTTTGACTGATGCTTTTTTTATCCCACTCTTCTCGTTTAAGATAGAGGTTCTCGATATGTTCTTTGATAGTTTTCAATTCAATACTGTTAGCACTTAATGACTCATTTATCATATCTTTTGTGTTTTTAAACCGGTCATATTTTTCAGTTAAATCGTGTTCTAAAGATATTTTATTTTTAGATGCCGTATTAATTTCATCATTAAAGGTAATTAAAAGAGTGTTCAGTTGAGATTGATAAGAAAGAAGCCTTCCCCAGACTTCTTTCAAGTTATTATATTCATCAATAGACTTTGTAAACTTTGCATTATGTTTTTTTAATTCAATAAGTGATTTAAGGTCATTGATCAATGATCTATCTTTCTTACCTAATGGTATTGTCCCTATGTCGAGTTGCTCTAACAAGAAGCTATCTACAACCATAGTTTTGAACTGCTCTAATAATCGGTCATGCTTCATTAAAACAGAAGTTAGAGACTCTATATGTTGCATATAAGTATTTGTCGAACATAATGAAAAGTCGTAAGCATCTGATGACAACGATGCTCCTTTAGCACGACGAACTTTGAGTCTTTTGGGATCGTTTTGGATTATTGCACGATAATCAAGAGTTGTTTCTATTTGCTTACTAACTAAAGTTTCAGTTGATACATAGTCTTTAAGCCAGGTTTTTGCTTCTTTCAATTCTTTAAGTTTTACTGTTGCCTCTTCATTAAATAGGCTGATATCAGCCGCACCTTTAACAAACCGATAAGCAAAACTTTTGTCCGTTTTTCTATAAAGCACTACACAACATGCATACCCCTCACGGACATACTCAAAAATAACCATAGACTGAAAGCGAGGTAAGTAGAAATCTAGAAATGATTTTTTACTTCCTGCCTTTTGAATTAACTTGTCTGGCGATAAACCATAAAAAACTGGAATAAGATTCAATGATGTAGTTTTACCTGCACCATTATCACCTGTATTATTGGTGTGCCCTTCACAACCAATTCTTGTTAATTTCCCTTTAAAGTATGAATCTGAAAGATAAATAGCTATTAACCCGTTTTTCATAAGTTCCCTTAATTGCCAAATCGATATAAGCCAAAACAGTATACATCAAAACGATAGGCATAAAAGGTGTTGATTTATACAGTGCGTTTAACATTTGCTTCTAGTACTAAATCAACATAAATGCCTTAACAAAATTCTTCGGGTGTTGATGAAACCTTACATGACCAATTGCATTTAACCGCCTCCGGTTTTGTCTAAATGGTGGTGTAATGTAGCCCCAATTACCTGTTCGAGAAAAATATATAACGTAATCAATTTTGGCATTACCCCATTTATTTTCAACAATGATATTTTCATCATTAGACTCAACAGATTTAACTTGAATACGATAAAAGTCATCACCGTCAGAGATAACAAAGTCAGTTTTTAAACCGTGATCAATCATAGGTAGGAAAACATCCCAACCATCGTTGAGCAGCCAACTGGCGGCTAATGTTTCATATGATAAGCTTTTGTAGTGTTGCAGAGATTCGTTTGCTGGAGATGTGTTTTTTACAGGCATAGTTATATCCGATATAAAATTAATGCCGCAAGCCAGTTTGGACTTCTATATGCTGCGAACCCGGTATCTGTTATAGATCACCGCCAATTTAATATCACCATACAACCTAAGTGGTTTGTATCTAATAGAAAGGCTGCCAGCCTTGCAATTTCCCGTCACGGGTATCATGCATTAATACTATTATCAGACGTCAACCGCCTGTGATAAAGCTAAGAGTAAAGTAACAAAAGTTCTCTTCACATTCAATACCGAACAAGAAGTACGCATCTATAAAGTCTAAAAAAGTGATATGTAATAAACCATTAACCAGGAAAACCTATCAAACTTTATTTAACCTAGCTTTAGCGATAGCTGATTTCACTAATTCAGCTTCCTGTTGAGGTAGAACAGTTACGCTACTACACTGATTACACACACCAACAAGTACGTTTTCTACTATGCAACTACCGTCAGACAGTGGGACATCTCGTAACATGAACGTTGCATCCACAAACGCTTTGCACTTTTCGCATCCTGCTTTTTGAACATCACCTATTTTAAATAGTTTCATCATTTATCCTTCATTATTAAGTTTATTTAAATTTCTTGCTCTCACCGTTCCTCATGAAAAGTCTCCACGCTGAATCTGATTTAGAAGGTCAATAACAGCTTTAGGGTCGCTATCTAACTTATCAACCGGTGATTCACCTAATAACTGATGCTTAGGTGTTAATAGCCATTTTAAGGCCACATCATGGCGCTTAAATAACGCCAACAAAGTAAATTTAAGCTCATTGTGTTCATCTAATAACTCATTCAATAAATGCTCAGCTTTCATAAATATTTCCTCGGTGCATTTAGATTTTACAATTCTGATTATTTGTTAGCTTTTCTTCTATAAGGCTTTGCTATAGGCAATTGGTCATAGAGCCATTCTTGATCATGACGATAAAGCCATATAAAAGCTGCTTGATTACTTGCTCTGATTTTTTTACGGCAGTATGTAGGGTTGGTATGGCAGTACATCGCAAGCGCTTCTCTATGCTTGTTCTGAATTTGAATAAAAGAAATTTTCTTTCGAAGTGGTTTTAAGTATTGGTGCTTGCGCAGTATCTGCTCTACAGCACCAATAGAGATTTCGAATATTTCGGCGATAGTTTTGCAATTCATTCCAACAAATAATTTGCGCCATATTGCTCGCTCTATAGCAGGAAATATCCTTTGTGGCCGAGTATCAACATAAATACCTTCTTGTTGAGCTAGAATTTTTAACGTTGCCACACTAATGCAAACTTTTTCGCTAACACTTCTCAAGCTGTCGCCAGCAATTAAGCACGATCTAGCTTGTTCAGTTAGCTTGATGTTTTGCTTTGGGCCATGAATATGGATAATTTCACTTACAACAGATGCGGACTCATTAATCCGATGGTACAAAGCCAGAAACTGTTCCCATGTAGAAAATAAAGCATCGATAAGAATTAAGTGTTTTAATGGATGATGGTGTGCTTGAGTGTTGTAAAACAAGCATTCTGGGTATTGATGATTGATTGCTTCAATAATATGCTGATATCCAGGGAAAGCGCCCATCTTTTCAACTTTGAAACGAATGAATGATTTTAACGATTTAAGCCTCAATTGAGAGTTTTCCGTCAGAAACCCCATTTCTTTTAAACGGTATTGATAAACACATATTATTTTGGCCATGGTCAGGCATTCATGACAATCAAATTCATCTAGTGCTAGTTGAGTATATCTATCAATTGATAAGCATGACTCCATACCCCTTTTATTTTCAGGTAGAAATGCACGAGACTTAACTTTAGTTGAAGGTAGTAATAGTTGGTGATGAATAGGACAAGAAACTACCCCAACAATTTGGTGATCTACATGCCATATGGGAAAACCATATTTATTTATGTCTGCCTCAATGCATAAAGCACAAGACCATAACTCCTTGCCAGAAGTAAGTCGATTAGCCACCAAGCCAAGTTGAGATTGAAGTGCAGCAGTATCTCCTTGGGTTATCGATTCAAAAAGATGTTGATAGTGCTCAGGTGTTAGAAATGGCTGGTAATAATGGCAGTCAGTCATATGGTCAACAATCCAACTGTCTTTTACGCCGCTTAATACAGATAAGGAGATCAAGAACCCCGGAAACTCAACTGCGGCTCGACCTTCATTCACATCAAACGCGGCTAAACTATGACGTCTGAAACTTTTATGACCAGACCAAATATGATAGCGAGACAACCAACTATAAACTGTTTCGCCATCAACGGGGGCAGGAAAAAAACTTAGATGAGGGATTGCCATAACATAGACCCTTTTGCATATTTAAGAACAAGGAATATTTTCTATTTCACCAAATAACATTCTGATAATAAGTAAATGAACAATAGGTGCAAAAAATTTATCCGTATGGAATGCAATCTGATATAAATGTAAAGAGCTGGTTCTTTTATTCCCATTTTTAGTATCACAATTATTGAAAATACAGTGATAAAGGCGTGGGTCAAAAAAATTATCCAGCTCAAGCTGTAACGAATTCATTTTCTTTGCTTCAGCTTGAGAGAATGCTTTGACCGGCTTTTTAATACCCAAAGCTATTTGGTAAGCCTTCTGCAACTGTTCAAGCTTGAAAGGCGCAGTATTGGATGATAAAAGCTTACGAGCGCTTTTTTGTAGCCATAGCATGTCATCATCCACATATTGATTTACAGGGCTTAATTGCTGGTCACAAAAATGACATTTTTCACCTGGTGGCAGCCCCAAAAGGTCAATACTTTTCCAGCTTTTATCGCAGTAATTACAACCTGAATAAAGCTTTTCTTTATGGAGACTACATTCATGTTGAAGCGGTAATTGGTGATCCAAATGGTAAAAAGGGGCACCATATTTTTCAATATCTAGCTCCATACAACACAAGCAGTGCCGCCACTCATGAGTAGCATTAAATCTATTATAAAAATGTGGAAGCAGTACGGTGTCGCTTTTAAAATCTAATAACTGCTCAGGCATAAAAGGCGCATACCAATTCAACAATGTATGCGCTTTTAAGAATCCCTCATAATCCTTGTCACAAGCGAACACATTGAATAAGTCGCGATATACTGGCCTATCAACAGCTGTAGGGTACTGACGTGTAACATCTTCACTTAGAGGGCTTATAGCGTCCTTAAAAGTACGATAGCCCGACAACATATGATGCCGACTTAGCATACTTAAAATATGCTCTCCTGGGTTGAGCCTCGCATTCAAGTGTATGTTTAATTCTAGGGCACTCATTTCTGATCACCATACAAACCATCAATCATTCCATCTCTGTCTAAGCCACTTAAATTACGCAAGTCACCTTTAGGGATGAATGTTTGCTTGGCTGCTGGTACATCAATGTAAACACCATCTTCACCGATAACAGGAGCTTTTGATGACTTACTTGAAATGCATTTTTCAATGACCATATCAACTACTTTTGAACCAGCTGCTTTTGGAGCAACATCTTTAATTAAATCTTCATATCCTCCGTACTCTCCTTTTCTTAAAGAATCTAGGGCTGGATGTAATAGCTTGAACTGATCAAAATAGACATCCCTTATCAAGTCTGGTGTTATAGCTTCCAAACCTGAATTTACAGCTTCTTCATAAGATAACTTGATTAACCGAACCAATAATTTCTGAATACCTTGGCTGTAATAAAACAATTCATCTTTAATCTTACTATCAAATTCAAAATGATTTTTAAGCAGTTGAGGTTTATAAAATGCATCTACAAACACATGCCTGAATGGATTTTCATAAACCTCTCCAGAAACAGGATCAGTAAACTCCTGCTGAATACCCTCACATTCAAATACACGGCCAGACGATAAACGGCGAGAAGTTGACATGGTTGTACGATATAACGGCATCACTGCATATGTGCCAGCGACAATCATTGGAATGCCAATGCTATTAAAAAAATCGTCAATGAAACTTAGGGTAGCCTTCTCGACTTTATTATCTTCTCCTACGCAACGCTGTATTTCATCGATAAAAACAATACCAACCCCGTGATTAAAGGCTACTTTTTTAGCTTCTATGATCAGAACGGCAATATTACTTTTATCATTTTTCCAGATTTCGTAATAACGACTACCAATAGCTTCATCAATTGCATTAAAAAAGTTTAAAACAAAGCCCTTTTTAGTTTTGGTACTCGGCGCTTCAAATTTCAAATATACAATTTGCTGAACATTTAAATATTCCCCTTTATAACCATTGTGGTTAATAACTTGATCCAACAAAGAGAAACACTTTTCTATCCCAACTGTTTTCCCACCACCACTTAAACCGATGAATGCGATACAAGAAGATAGATTAATTTTATCTGGTAACTGATAACCCTCATCGGTAGCAATGCAATGCTGAATTTTATCCGTATCAACTTTGACTGGGTTTCTATGCAGATAGCCTACCATGATGCTTTTAACTATCGACTTATATAACGTATACATTTCAGGTGCGGGAATGAAAGTGGTATCAAGTAGCTCAATCATTAACTCTCGATCAAAGTCATCTAAATTTTTAACGTCATCATTGATTGAAAGCTCAATTTTTATTTTTTTTACAAAGGGTTTAATATCCATTGCAGGACGTAACACCTCAATATAAGGGTTATTGTTAAAGGCAGAGATGTTATGTTCTTTGTATGCTGCTTTTTTAGGTTTGTTCATGGGTAATTTCCGTTAGGTTTAACTGAATACTGTTAATGCTCATGTGATTATTCCTCATACATTTTCATGTAATTTTTATTGTTGACTTGATGCTTAGTTGCGATTTGAATTGAAGTTTCAGGTATTCGAGTTTCACTACCCATGAGTTGGGTAAACAAATTGGACGTTTTATTATCAAGGAGTTTCTTTTGAATAAAGGCAATAGTATTCGTTAGAGGCGCAGGTGCATTCCTACTTGGTACTTGAGTTCCCTTTAACGCGGCAAGTGCTTCTTTTGTACTTTCTTCGGTAAACTGCTTTTGAGCGAACCTAGCCTGACGTTCTTTTCTTTTTTGAATTGCCTTTTCAAGTGAATATATCTCCATTCGGTGTAGTGCATCAAACCAACTGACATTTGAAAATTCATCAGATTGTTCGTCACTTAGTGTTGCAGTATAAATATTCCCCTCATGCTGATACCAGATGGTTTGAGTAGAGCCATCAAAGTAACGTATGTTCAGTTTTTTAACGGGTCGATCCTTATGATCCGTTAACCAGCCTTTTCTAGCAGCATAATTGCATTCATAATAAACATTTTGATATTTAATGCCTTGTGCTGTTGTCGATGCTGTAGCCGACGGCAGAAGTTTAAATAACACTTCTTCCTTAGAGCGGATCATCCCTCTACCATTATTCATATATTGCTTCATGCCAAAGTTCCAAACTTCTTTTGAAGTCGCTTTTACACCAACTTTAGACATTGCTTTATCGTGCAGACGTTGATTGAATTTTTCGTTGTTCCTGATTAGCGTATTTATAATCAGTAATTGAACAAATTTATCGTAGGTATACACCGCTAAATTGGATGCATGTTTAGCACCCTTTTCAGGAATACGTTCTACATAACCAGGCATGAATTGAATAATATCGTTTTTGTCTTGTTGAAAGCCGCCTTCGACAGTACCCTTGCGACTTCCTGCATATATTTGCATGTAATTGATGCAGCTAATGCCTAACTTCTCATCAAGTACTTGGCTCATATTTTTTTTAGGGTATTCAACACCGTTATCGATTGTGAGCTCTTGGCATATATGATGACATGGCCAATCTTCTGGCTTTATATTGATACCGTAACGCTGGCAAAACTCAACTTTATCAGTGAATGCGTTATAAAGTGCTTGCTGTACACCAGCCCAGTTTGGTCCACCAATGCCAACGTGAATACCAGCGACCATACCTGAATACGTGCAACAGACTCGATAAGTTGTGGGTCTTCCAGAAGATAAGCGCATGTCTGTGAAGTATGGAAAAAGCAGATAAACATCTTCCACTGTTGCATCTATTTCAAAGCGAAACCCAGGCCCCTTAATCCCATCACGAGCACGATACAATCTACTTTCGTACTCTTTTAAATACTGCTTTTCTCCTTTACAAAGCCAATGTAATTTACGTTCACGTTCAAGCTGCTTTACATAGGCGTAGTATTGGTCATAACTAATGCTTTGAGATTCAGGCAATGGAACTTTTTGAACGCTTTTTATTCCCTTATCATCCTCAAAAATCTCTTCTTCACTTTGATAGATATAGTCGTAAATTTCATATTGTTTTGAGTATGGAAAATTATCGAATTTTTTCTTACCAAGTTTTTTTATATGCTTTTCAATTCGAGCATTGTCTTCCAAAGTTCTCCCTCAGTAATTAGTAGTTTCTGATTTATTACCGCGTTTAATTATTTCGTCTGATATTTTTACTGGTAATTTAAAGTTACAGCCACAATAGCGATAGTTCGGGTACATGGCATTAAAACAGCCTCCACGTGAGAAGTACTGACTTAAAAACCTTGAAATTTGCGCAGCGCTAACGCCGGTTTTCAAACTAATTTCTTTTATATGCTCTTGGCTACGCGTGGTATATAGATAGTCATACCGTTTATCTTTATCTTCAACGATGGGTTTAATAAGCTCATAGCTATTATGTGCTGTTTGCTTTCGCTCTCTTGAAATGCGTTGTTGATCCAAATGCGATCGAGCCTGAGGTACATACAAACCATTTTTATATTCAGCACTACGCACTGTATATTTATACTTTTCAATCATCTCTATAAAGTCACCAATCTTCATCATTTCTGGTTTTGACTGGTTCCTATTATATTTAGGCTTAACGCCTGACTTTGAGCGACTTTTGCGCTCAACACGGCTGCGATTAAAATCTATAAACGCTATTTTTTTGTGGGACACATCAACAATAAGGATATTTAATGAACCAGTTTCAGTGACTATTTGGCTGTGCTTGTTAAACATTATTACGCCACCTCTTTCAAGATAAGAGGTTCAAACACATGGATTGACTTTTCCAAATCTGCTGGAATTTGATGAGACCAAATGCCCCATTGAAAAAGCGCCATAGCATCACTAAAAGTAATGCCTATTTTTTTACAGACACGCTCTATTGTTTCAACAATACAATCATCAGGTCTGCCATATACCATATTGATAAAAGCATAAAGGAACTTTTCTTGATGCTGTATAAACTCGCCAATGTACTCTGTAGACTTTCTGGCCCAGACAAGGTTATTTGCATATGCTTTTGAAATATTCACATCTGTTTCAATGTGAAAGGGTATACCTTTTTCCTTGTAATAACGGCTCTCTAACTCTAGTTTTTGAAGGGTGCGAGTAACTGATATAGGATGGTTACTTTCGGTAAGAAACGATGCAATAGGCTTATAAGTTCTGGCAACTTGATTAACTTCTTTAGTCTCAAAATCGAGCTCTAAGCAAAGCAAGTCAGTACTCAACACATAGGCTTCACCATCTTTATCAACTGGGTATTTAATTCCCATGTCTATTGCTATTTCAATACAGAGTTCAATATCCCATAAAGGATATTGTTCAAAATAGTTAACTGTTTGCGGCAAAGCTTCTCTAACAAGGCCAAGGCGTTTCTCACCATCACTGAGAAAGTGGTGATTTCTATTGCTCTTAATACCGGAAAAAAAATGACGACGAGTGATTTTGGGGCCAGACCAAACTTTGATTAAAGGTTCAAATGTCCCTTTAGAAAGAGGTTTTAACCAATCCTTAATAATGCCTTCTGCTTTGTTTAATTTAATTCTCATTTATATTCCTAAAGATTCTTTCTTTTTTAGAAATAGCACTAAACAATTACAAAATCAAACTTACAAAAACACACCAAGCTTTTGTTTTTTAACATATTATACCAATATCTATATAATATGTCACAGGGTGTTTTTTCAAAAAAACAAGAGAAATGAAAGAGATAACTCTGGACTTAATATAACCATATATATATATTAACAGCCTAGTATAGTCCGTTTAGTTATATTGATTAAAGCTGATAAAACAAACCATTCTATAAATATGAGGAATAGTTTTTCTTGGTTCAAGTTGGGATAACTGTTTTAATCATTAAATTGTTTATTTGATGATTTTTCGAATATTCTAAATGTAAAATTTTAAAAGGAATGTACTTTTGACAAAACATAAGAAAATCATCTTATGCCTAGATGGAACCTGGAACAATACATATGCAGAAGCACTGCGAGATGATGGTAGTAAACTAATTAAACCATCAAATGTACTGAAGGTTGCTCGTGGCCTGAAGACTATATGTGATGATGGTTGTGTCCAGCTAGTACATTATGATTATGGAGTTGGTGCTTTACCTGCTTATGTTGGTTTACCCAATAAGTTATTACATTTAACAGACAAATACCTTGGTGGTGTATTCGGAGCAGGTTTTGAAGCAAATATTGAAGAGGCAATAACCTTTTTAGTGAATAACTTCATTGAGGGCGACGAAGTTTTTATCTTCGGTTTTAGCCGAGGGGCAGCAACTGCTAGAGCATTAACAAATTTCATAGATTGGTTGGGTGGACTCCCTACAAAAAAGGATGCGTTTTATATCCCAAAACTATTACGACTTTATATAGAGTATGAAGGCTCTGAGCCGAGCAACATCTTTATAGAAGAAATTAACAGTGCACTATCAGAACAAACACCTAATCGTTCGCTAATTAATTTTACTCCTGTTAAATTTAAATTTATGGGATTATGGGACACCGTCTTAGCCTTAAAACCCAGAAATTCACGTAAAAAGTATCATATAGGAACAAAACCCGCTGCGTGTGTTGATAATGCTAACCACGCATTAGCTACTGATGAGTCAAGAAGTGACTTTCAACCTGAAATATGGGAATCAACACACCCGAACCAGAAAGTAAAACAATACTGGTTTCCTGGTGTCCATTCAAACATTGGTGGTGGTTATGCTAAAGATGGATTAGCTAATATAGCTTTAAAGTGGGTACTTAATGATGCGGAAAGTTTCGGCCTGGAATTTGACACTTCTTACATTCGCTATTTTAAACCCTATTACCAAGATTTACTCGTTGACTCAAACACTTCAAGGTATCGAGTATTAGATAAACTGCGTACGAAATCTGGCAAGAGAGTTATTAAAAGTAACAACCACCTCCCAGACATCCACTATTCTATAGTAAAACGAACGTGTGCTATACCTGATGATGAACACCCTAATCTAAAGGAATATACCCCAAAAAACATAAAAAAATATTTTCAAAGTTTTTCAATTGAGGAGCTTAAAGACATATTAAATGACCTATGCCTTAGAGATTATAGAAAATCAGCTTCAAAAAAAGAAATAGATAGATTTACAGTTTTTGTTTTTAATTAAAACTTATAAATAACTAGCAGACCCTGTAAATAGACAATCGTTTTCTATTCATCAATAGCTACTTTACCGAACGACTCTAATTTTAAAAACTTAGACTTAAATAAATTACTTGGCATCTTTTTCTTAAGTAATTCGTGAAAATTTTCATCGTGAGTAGAAATAATAAGCTGTTTGTTGAATCGAACTGAAATATTTCTTAATAGGTCAATTATGCTTAGCACATTGATAGCATCCATAGATTGAACTGGATCATCAATAAAAATACAGTTTGCTGGTTCGCCATCATTAGATTTTGTATTCAGTGCTTTGGCTAAAAATATACTGAGACTTAGAACATTAATTTGGGCAGAGCTAAAATGTAAAGCAGGAGCAACTGTATCCCTATCAGCTTCTCCTTTAACTTTAATATGTAGCTCTGGACTCTTATTGGAAACATATTCAAACTTGATAGATTTAAACTCTGGATGAGGATCAATTGAGTTATAAAGTTCATTAATTAAATCTACATAAAAGTAATCATCTATATAATTTTTTATTTCACTATCAATTAAATCAATATCTACTTTCATTACAGTTTGCAGCTTAGATAGTCCTTCACGATCAACTTCCAAGGTATTTAATTCATTTTGTAGTTTGATTCCTTCACTAAGTGAAGATGCCTCTTCAGCCAATTTCCTTAAAAGTTGCAAGTTACTGTGTTTTTGTTGAACTAATTCCGAATCACTCTTTGCTTTTTCTAAAGCACTATTAACTTCGGCGTGTGCTCGTTCTAAATCTAACCAATAGTAAGTATCTTCTTTAAATAATTCGCAGTATCGTGTGAAATCTTCGCGTATTTCCTTTTCGGACAATTCATTTTTCACTATAAAATCAGTAACTTGCTCTTTTGAGAAATGTGTTAACTTAGTAGGAGTTTTTGATTCTAGTTCTTTTTTAAGAGCCTTTTCTGATGTTACATTAGAAAAAATAGTATCCAGCTTAGCTGATATATCTTCTTGCAAAACTTTAAGTTCGTTTTTTGTACTTTTATCTCCTTCATTAATATCAATAAACTGCTCATCACAATAGTTAGTAAAACTTTGATAAAAGGTATTCAGTTCAATAGAGTTAATTTCATCATAACTTTTATTAATACTTATATTTAACGGTTTTTGGAGTTCATTAAACCTGACTAACTCTTGTTTAATAACGTTTATTTTCAGTTTGTTTTCAGAAATATCATTTACAGACTTTTGGATTTTCAAAAAAAGATGCTCTCGCAAACTTTCTTTTGACATCATTAGTGTTTCAGATTTTAAGGCAGTATGTTGTTCCTCAAGGATTAAAAACTTACTATTAAATTCACTTTCATCTTTATTAATTATTAATAACTCAGTTTCGGCTGCCTGCTTAACACTTAAATGTCGATCTAACTGCTTAGAAATTATTGATTGATAATCAGTTATCAATTTCTTGTTCTGGAAACTTAGTTTTGATTTTTCTTCATTCAGGCTTGAAAGCTCTTTAAGAATTTTCTCTGAGAGAGAGTCTATTATCTTATTGCCTTCGATAGCTGACTTTAAGTCATCAAAGTCTTTATAAGGATGACTACATAAAGGACAGTCTGTAGACTTGTTTTTATTTATTAATTCATAGCTAATACTTATCAATTTGGAAACAGAACCTTCCTGAAATTTCAATTGTTCTAGCTCTGTATTATTCTCTTTTATCTTGAAGTCTATGCTTCTATTGCTTCCACTATTTTTCTTAAATTGATTGTGCAGTACATTCAATTCATCAATGTTGATAACTAAACTATTAGGTTCAAAGAAACTATTAATACTAAAACTTGAAAGTACATTTTTCGCATCATCACATGCAACGATCTTATTTTCAGCACTTACAATTTTAGACTTTAATTTTTTCAAGTTAGTGCTAATAAGTGTTTTTTCCTCTAAAACTAACTTTATTTTATTAAACAACAACTCTACATTATTTTGTAGTTTCTCATCTGTATTACGCTGTTCAGACTGTTGACTAATAGTCCTTCTTATTGCTTCAATTTCCTTGGACGCTATTTCAGATTTACTTTGTAAAGCAGTGTTATTTTCACCTTCAATAGACTTACTTTTAACTAAACTGACTTTCTTGTTATGTAACTTGTAAAACTCTTCGTTTCTTAAATAGAAAGAGTTAACCTTTGTAAAATTCAGCTCTAAAACTTCTTTCTCTTCATTATATTGCTTAATAAGCTTATTTTTTTTGGAAATAAGTTTTAGAGTCGATAACAATGCTCTTAGCTGCTCTAAATCTTTGTTCAAAACTTTCATTTCTTTTGCAGAGATATGAAGCTTTTTGGAGTCATTTATAAAGCTATTTGACAATCTAACTTTTTCATCTAACTCAATTTTATCTGAATTTGTTCTTTCAAAAGCTTCTGTAATACTCATTATTAAGCTTTGATGTGTAGATAGATCGTATGACTTAGATATAAGATCTAACTTTACTCCTATAGCGTTACATTTGACGATCGACTTATTAATTTTTTCTAGAATATCTTTATCCGTATCAATTAAGACAAGTTCGCACATTTTTTCATGCTCTTGGCTCCTAATTTCTCGGAGGTTGGTCTCTATATCTGCTAATAATTGACTGATTGTCATCCTTTTCTCATTTAACAAAGAAAGGTCATTAACCTGTTTAGTAGCAAATTTTTTAAACCTATCGACAGGATTCGTCTCTCTTAAAAATGAATCAATAGCTTCTTGGCTAAGCATCAAATCCCTAAAGTACTTCCTGTTTTCAGGTGTGTTATCTTTGTCAAATTTATAGTCAGCACCTTTATGCGAATGTACAATTACAGGGCTGTTAAATACAATTTCATCCGCAGTTTCAATGCTTACTTTAGTATCTAGTTGTTCTATTTCATTATCCGCATTTCGATTTCTTATAATGAACGATTGCCGAGTTGCATTTTTTTTATTTTGGACTCTAATTTTATCGTCCCTAATATAGCGAGTAATATTCTTTGTATAACAATAATCAACTGCATCATAGAACGATGTTTTACCAAAACCATTAGGAGCATAAATCGAAACAAGGTTTGCTACTTGTGAACTATCTTTTAGCCAAGAGAAATCAAAAGTTGAATCCTTCTCTTTTAAATAAGATTTAAAAGCTTGAATCTTTACTTTTCTAATTTTCATTTAGCACAATCCTTTTCAGCTCAATGTTAATCCACTCTTGTCTTTGCTTAATAGATTCGTCCTTACGATCAAGAGGTAGATCTTTTGATAAAAGATTTTGACTTATGGTCGAAAGCTCAATATTTTCAGATCTTGATTGCAGGCTATCCGACAGATGAATATTTAAATCCAATATCTTATTATTAATAATTATTGTTATTTCATCTTCAGATATAGTCTCACTAATACCTTCCAACAATATTTTTCTGGCTGCAAATTTATCATTTTCTATTTTGTACTTTAAATCTTTAGATATTTCTGATGAACAAAGAAAAACGATATAACAGTTCCATTTTGAAAATCCATTTTCTAGGTGTGCTATATAATTCATAGCTACTTCATTTGTAATGCTTTGCCAGATATTCTCAAGGTCTGTAGAAGTAATAAGAAATGAAAAACAAGTAAGTTTCGAGTTCTTATCCCCCTCTAATACACATGTATGAAACCATTTCGTTAAGCCATTAGCTATTTCATTATCTACAAGTAAATTATTACCTGAAGAAGAAAAACCATTATTCATGTTCCATTTCCTCCAGCGATAGATACTCAGAATATCCATCAGTTATCAATTGAATTATCTGCTCTCTATCGCTAACCCTGTTCATTTTTTCTAGTGATTCTTCACGGTCAATTATGCAATGATCATGAAGCTTAGGGAGATGAATTATTGAAATAGACTTCTGTGACATTGACTGAACGTGAGCAATAGACTCTTCCTCAATACCATTAGCTACATTATTAGGTATTCTGTCCCGATAATAATTTAATTTGTCTGGTGACTGTGGCATTTGCCCATAATCAACAACTAACATTTTTCCACCTTGCCTCAAATGTTCAACATCTGTTGAAAGTATTTGAGGTAAAAAGCCTCGATATCCTTTTTTAGATTTAATATAGACGAATTTATAAGAACGTCTCAAGTATTCTAAAAAATCTTCATCCCAATTTTCTTGAGGAGAGATTAGCTCATTAACATGTAAAAACTCTAAGAAAGCTATCCAGAACTCACGCTCTTCTAATTCACCGTATTCATCACTTATGCAGCTTATAACTTCTTGATACTCATTTAACACTTTATAGGGAGTGATTTCACAATCTTGTTGTAAATTAGTTGATCTACTCTTTAATATGTCAGTAGCTTTTTTTACATCTTCTTGAGATATACAATTTTCAAATTGAAATAGACCTGACTTTAATTCAAAAAAATCACCTAAAAATACTGGTCTAACGAGGGCAATCCCTGCATCTTCGACTATTTTATGGATGTTTGTTATCGGTATTGAAAGTATACGATTTACATATTCACCTGATTTTTCAAAAGCGTATTCAATTCCAACTAAAAATGGTTTACCTTCCTTAATTCTGAAAACTCCTCCTCCAGAAAAGCCCTCGATATCAGAAAGCTGGGCATCTTCAGATACTCTAGTTTTTATTTCTTCATCGTTATAATCCAAAACATTTACATCGTAAGTTTCAATCCAATTTTGGCGAGAGATTTCATTATTTCGATGATTGGCATTATAGTCTGGATAACCATATAAAATCAGGCTGTCGTTTCGTTCTAGCTCCTTCCGATCTAACTCGATCCTCAAATCAATAAAATCTACTTTTATAATAGCTAGGTCTAAGTGAGGGTGTAAATAAACTGCTCTAGCTATTACATGGGTATCGTCCGGTCTATGTATTACAATTTCATCTAAGGGTAAAATCCCATTTTCAGGTCGAATTTTATCTATTTGAATAACATGCTTAGCGGTAATAACATAACTATAATCCCTAATCATTGCCTGAAGCAAAACACCGCTACCGTCATTAACGACAAAAGAGATACTCTTAATTTTATCTAAAGCAGCTACCATAATTAAAATATTGTTCCATCTTCAGAAATATCAAATTCTGTACTTTCAAAATGAGTAATTTCATTTTGAGTAAAAATTTTTGCATTAATAATTTCAGGATAATTAAAGAATAGTGATGCAAGAGGGTTAGATGCGTAGATTCTAGCCAAAGTTAATTTATTTGGTAATCCATGTTTAGATGCATCGGTTGAAATAACAAATTTATTGCAGTCTATGAGGTTTAAAAAGTCGGGACTGGTATTGTGCTTGCTGCCATGGTGAGATAATTTGACTAATTCAAATTTGTTAGATTCTCCTGATTCGATTCTATTTTTCAAACTTTCAACTACAACATCATCATGTGCATCTCCCAATAACAGGATTCTCCTATCACCATATTCGAATATGAATGCAATTGAACTCCCATTATGAACTGACTTATCTTCTTTGAAAGTATCAGAAGCCAGTAAATCATCAAATGTTTTACTGTAATCTGTGTTTTGTGAAGAGGTTAATGATTCTGGTCTTTCTGTCTCCCATTTATTTAACAACTTTTTCAACTTACCTTCTGTTGGTGAGAGGAAGCTAAACTTTGCGCCAAACTCTATTCGTTCTTGGCCTTCAACTATTAGGTTTCTATCCCAAATATTATTTTCTTCAATATAAGATTCAAAAGTCACACCCTGTCTAATACTTGTATATCCATCACCATTAGAAACAATGTTTCCAATAGAGACTAAATTTGAATCATCAGGCTCTTTATCAAAATATTCAAAAATAAGTTTTCCTGAATTAAACCAAACCTTACGAGTAAGTTGGGCTAGTAAACCTTCATTTTTAAATCCATGTAAAAGGCCACCAATATGATCATCGTCAACATGAGTTAAAATCAGAAGGTCAATGACCTGCTCTGAGGCTTTGATGCTTTCTAGCTCTTTTAATAACTCTCCCTTATACCGACGGTACTCATAAGCTTTACTAGGGCCACCATCGATCAAAATATTACGAGGTATGCCACCATCAAAAACACCACGGATAAAAATGCAATCACCGTGTGCAGCTTTTAATATTTTTATTTGGAAACTCATGAGCAAATCCTTTTGTAAATATGTAAACATCATATTCTATAAGTAGGAAACTTAACAGTTTGATTTTGTCTAAACTTTATTACAAATCAAGAAGTTCTGGTGTTTAACTAATTTTTGAAAAAAAAAGGGCGAATCATTTCTGATTCACCCTTATATCTATTGTATTGAGATATTAACCAACTTATTAAAGTTAACCATCTTAATTAAATCGTTAACCAACTTAATTACTTACCCCCATCAACCAGTTCCTAGTCCATATAACTTTCAATCGGAGGACATGAACAAACCAAATTACGATCCCCGTATACATCATCAATACGGTTAACGGTTGGCCAGAATTTGTTCGCCGCTGCTGCTGGTACTGGGAATACTGCTTCTTTAATCGTGTAACCACGATCCCATGTATCAGTAATATCCGCTAAGGTATGCGGTGCATTTTGTAGTGGGTTGTTGTTTAATTCCCACTCACCTGACTCAACTTTACGTACTTCATCACGAATACAGGTCATTGCTTCAATGAAACGGTCAAGCTCAACTTTAGACTCTGATTCCGTTGGTTCAATCATGAACGTGCCCGCTACTGGGAACGACATTGTTGGTGCATGGAAACCGTAATCAATTAAACGTTTTGCTATATCAACTTCAGTAATACCTGATGTTGCTTTAAGTGGACGTAAATCGATAATACACTCGTGAGCAACACGGCCATTTTTGCCTGTGTATAACAACGGATAACTTTGGCTTAGTTTAGTTGCCATGTAGTTAGCATTAGTGATGGCATATTTACTTGCATCCGTAACACCTTTTTTACCTAAAAGGGCAACGTAAAGGTAAGAGATACATAAAATACCGGCACTACCGTATGGTGCTGCTGATACTGCGCCATTACCTTTAGTTTCTTCACCAACATTGATTAACGCATGGTCTGGTAAGAATGGTGCTAAATGCGCTTTAACGCCGATAGGACCCATACCTGGACCACCGCCACCGTGCGGAATAGCGAAAGTTTTGTGCAAATTAAGGTGAGAAACATCAGCGCCAATATGGCCCGGAGATGTTAAGCCTACTTGAGCATTCATGTTCGCGCCATCAAGGTAAACTTGGCCGCCATTGTCATGAACGATGTTACAAATTTCTGCAATCGTTGTTTCATATACGCCGTGCGTAGACGGGTAAGTGATCATGATACAAGCAAGGTTGTCTGCTAACTCTTCAGCTTTCGCTTGAAGGTCTGCCATGTCAACGTTACCTTCTTTGTCACAATTTACTACAACAACTTTAAAACCAACCATTTGCGCTGTTGCAGGGTTAGTTCCGTGTGCTGAAGATGGAATTAAACAAATGTTACGATGGCTGTCGCCACGGCTTTCGTGATACTTACTAATGGCGATTAAACCTGCGTATTCACCTTGAGCACCAGAGTTAGGTTGCATAGACATTTTGTCGTAACCTGTTAACTCAACTAACCAGTCGGCTAGCTCATCAATCATTTTCTTGTAACCTAGTGCTTGGTTAACTGGCGCAAATGGATGCATATTAGCAAATTCAGGCCATGATACTGGTATCATCTGCGCGGTTGCATTTAATTTCATGGTACAAGAGCCAAGAGAAATCATTGAATGGTTCAATGCTAAATCTTTGTTCTCTAGTTTTTTGATATAACGAAGCATTTCTGTTTCGCTATGGTACGAGTTAAATACTGGATGAGTTAGTATTGCTGACTCACGTACTAATGACGCCGGAATTGAAGAATGACCACAAGCAACGATTTGGTCGTCAAGGTCACTTACGTCTAAACCGTGTCCTTCGCCTAATAAAATATCGAATAAACCAGCGATATTTTCACGAGTCGTTGTTTCATCAATTGAAATACTGATTTGGCCGTCTACGTCGCTACGAAAGTTAACGCCAGCAGCTAATGCGCGTGCAACGATTTCTTCTTTGTTATCTAAGTTGAATGTTAGTGTGTCGAAGTAGTTAGCATGAACAGCCGTTAAGCCTTTTGTTGCTGTACCTAAACATAAAATGTCTGCGAAACGGTGAATACGATTAGCTATAATTTTTAAGCCTTTAGGACCATGGTAAACCGCGTAAAACGCCGCCATGTTCGCTAATAATACTTGCGCTGTACAAATGTTTGAGTTGGCTTTTTCACGACGTATATGTTGCTCACGTGTTTGCATTGCCATACGTAGTGCGTTGTTACCGCGTGTATCTCTTGAAACACCGATAATACGACCCGGTAATGAACGTTTGTATTTTTCAGACGTGGTGAAGAATGCAGCGTGTGGTCCGCCGTATCCCATAGGTACGCCAAAACGTTGTGTTGAACCAATAACAGCGTCTGCGCCAAGTTCACCAGGAGACTTCAATAAGACTAAGCTCATGATATCGGCAGCTACGGCAACGATAGCTTTCTTCTCATGAAGTTTAGCAATTAAATCACTGATATCAGTTACTTCACCGCTTGCGCCAGGATATTGGATAAGGGCGCCGAAAACATCGTGATCTGCTGCTTCGCTAGCAGGAGCCACGATAATATCGAAATCAAACATTTGTGCACGTTGCTTAACAACGTCAATTGTTTGTGGGAAAACATCATCAGAGATAAAGAATAAGTTTGATTTTTTGTTTTTAGAAACACGTTTTGCTAATGCCATCGCTTCTGCTGCTGCTGTAGATTCATCTAATAATGAAGCTGAAGCGAGATCAAGACCGGTAAGGTCGA
>Ga0209395_1001530_pt1 | contig 32060 bp, 14 predicted proteins | sample GOMGulsemesocosm_3_FD_184635 | JGI IMG/M metagenome (GOLD analysis project Ga0209395, IMG submission 184635) | Methane-oxidizing microbial communities from mesocosms in the Gulf of Mexico - GOM9D Gulf of Mexico (SPAdes) (version 2) | ecosystem: Environmental > Aquatic > Marine > Cold seeps... | reverse complement strand
TACGTGTTAAGCAATTAAAAATTAAACGTTTTAGGTGTGCAATAGTACTTACTCTTCTTTTTAATATTTTTAAAATTGTATTGGAACTGCTGTGCTTTACTTGTTCAGCTCACTTCTTTAGACAGGTGCTATTACAGCTGTTCATTAGCTATTTATGCAAAGCTGAGACTATATATCGTAGTTGTGTAATACCTTTTCATTAGCAGCGTGAAGGGTTCTGAAATTTGAAATACTAAGCTCATATTTCTTGTATTGTGAATTTTATTCTAAGCAGGTGTCATAATTAGAGTAGCTAGTTATTAAAATAAGTGCCTTGCATGCAGTTGTTTTAAATATAAAATAGAGAACCTAATTAATTAAACAAGTATTACTAATTAGGTTATTCTAAAAAATCACATGGCTATTATTAATTGGGCTTTGCTGTGTTTGATGATTTCATAGCTTTGTCAGGCAACAAAAAAAGTTTCATCCATGCAGGTTTATGCTCAGATGTTGGCTCAGGTGTCGTTTCAGGTTTAAATACATTGAAAGCACGAATACCGGCCTTTTGATAATATGGATACATCCCCTTTAAACGCTTCAAGAAATCACAGTAGGATTTATTCTTTTCACTAGACCAAGAAGCTTCAGCTAAGGCTGTCAGGCGTGGGAAAGTCATGAAGTCCAAACGATCATTTGTACTAACTTGTTCTGTCCATAGATTAGCCTGCATACCACGTATATGTTGATTGTTTGCGATATCACCATATAGAGCATCAGGCATTGCGTATATAGTTTCTAAACGACCAAATGCACCTTCCCAGCGGCGACCTGACTGATGTGAATAGTGTTGTACAAAGTCTAGATACATTGGGACGCGAGGTGATAATATAATAGGAAACTTTTGTTCGAGTGATTGGTACAAGGTTTCTGGCATATTATGTCTCCACCACATTAAAGATGTATCCTTTGGAGATAAGCCCGCCTTAGCTATTTCATCCCAACCTACCATGATCTTGCCTAAACTATTCAGAAGCTTAGAAACCCTCCGTATGAAATGGTGCTCTACTTCAACTAGCGATGTATAGCCTTTTTCATTCATCAATTGTTGCACATCTTGGTTGTCTGCCCATTGTTTATTTGCAAAATGTACCTCATCACCACCAATATGGAAGTATGGTGATGGAAATATTGCCGCAACCTCTTTGATTATCGTACTTAAATACTCAAACGTATCTTCATTTACCGGATTAAATGTAAAGTGAGGGTGCTTTCCAACGCCATTAAGTGCGGTTTTTTCTGTACCCCCGCCAGAAAATTCAGGGTATGCACGATTGGCAGATGAAGCATGACCGGGCATATCAATTTCGGGGATAATCATGATAAAGCGATCTGCTGCGTAGGCGACTATCTCTCTTATATCCTTTTGAGTATAAAATTGAGCGGGGGTATCTGGGTTACTCCAAGTACCTTTCCCCCCCACTGAAGTTAACCTTGGGTACGCCTTAATCTCTATACGCCAAGCTGGTTCATCACTCAAATGCCAATGAAAACGGTTAAGCTTATGCAGTGCCATTATATCTAGATATTGCTTCACTTTTGCTTTGCCAAAAAAATGTCGAGATTCATCAAGCATAAATCCACGCCATCCATAACGCGGAGAGTCTTTAATGACTGCTTGAGCCAGTTTATAAACATTGGAATTCAAGTTGCCTGCCGGAAACATTTGACGAAAAGACTGCAACCCATAAAATAGCCCACTCTTACTTGAAGCGACTATGAATACCTTATTCTGAGATATATTAAGGCGATAGCTGCCTATTACTCCTTCCGTTTCAGGCTTATATGTTAAAACTAATGAATTTTTCATCATTCCAGAAGTTGGTAATTTTCTGAATCCTGTAATCTCCAGCCATTGTTGAGCAAGCGAAAGCTCAATACCTTCAGTTTTTAATAATAAATTATCTAATGATATTGATATTTTCTCATCGTTAGATATAGATATTTCACTAGGCTTAGGAATAATTGATATGCTCTCCAATGCATGAATTGGTGGGCTACTACTTACAATAACTAGCAGTAAAAAAAGATTCTTTTTTAAATATTGACGCATTACTTATCCTTTCAAAAAAAATGCCACTAAACATGGCTATTCCATTTCATTTTATTTATGACCTAACAAGCTATTTATAGTTAATGCAGCGTTAATGTTTTAAAACAAGCGGCCTTACCAATAACGCACATTCACACCAGCTTAATTATGTAATATCAAGATGATACTTAACTTACCTACCATAGCGGCAGCATATTTTTGTTGCCTCGATAGGCGCTTGCTTTAACGCTTTATCTCTTAACACTGTTTGATCACCAGACCAGATTTTTTGCATCGTCCAAGGTTTTCTTGCGTCTGTCCAAAATGAATCGTTAGCAGGTAAACCTAAAGGTAAAAAGCCTAACGATGTCATGTAAAGACTTCCTGTAGTGATATATGGCTCAGCTAATTTGGGCTGATGTCCTACAAGGCCTATTTTCAACCAACCATTATCGTCGAAATTAGCACTAGATTCGTGCAAGCGTAGCATTACAGTAGTCATTGCTGCACGTACCTGCCCCTGTGAAAGCTCTTCTGGTAAGCTTTTAAACAAGGCCATCTGTGCTAAAGTTTGAAATGCGCCAAAACGATAAATGGCTGATCGACCAATGATTGGATAAGTCCCTTCCGGTGAAATCTGCCGCTCCAAAATAGCGCTGTAACGCTGAGCACGTTGTAAAACAACTGGATATAGCAAACCCAACGAATGCTCTGCAATGTTTAATACATTTACTACATCTAATAGCATTGGCTGGATCACAAAAGCATTGTAGTAGTCCCAGTGGTAATCCTCCCCATCAGAATATAAGCCGTCACCTACGTACCAATCCATGTGTTTTCGCACGGCAAACTCGATACGGGCAATATTAGATTGATAGCCAAACTTTAAATAAAAAGCTTCAAGAGTGGCACCAAAAAGCAACCAATTGCTGTATGGCGTATCAACAATTTTTCGTGCTTTATCAAATGCTGCAATGACTCTTTTTTTATCAATTTCTGGCAGTGTATACCACAATTGCTCTGGTGCTCGGATAAATGCCTGTGCTAAATATGCTGCATCAACCAAAGGTTGATTACCTTGTTCGAAATTCATGTAATCGGCTGAGTGTGGATCAACGCCATTACGCAAGCCTTGATGAAATAACTTGATATATTTCTCTCGCACTCTGCCTTCTGAAGATTCCCCTGGACCCAGCTCAAGCCAAGGAGCCATTCCGGCCATTAACCTCGCAAATGCTTCAAGCGAAACAAATTCACTCCTATCACCATACTCAGGATTAAACTTCCCCTGCTCTTTGTTTATCGACTTTTTTAGCTGCGCTTTACTTAAAGAAATTAAGACAGGATCCGCAATTTGAGTTAGCTTATCGATCCAGATACTTCTGTCGCTTTTGGCAAGTAGTGTACTCGCTTGTACTCGACTTGCTAAAAGCAGTAGAGTTAGCACTAAAATTGGTATTACTTTATTAAAACTCATAGTTTCCTCAATAAAAGAAATTTCCTCTTAAGTTTTCATTCAGGTCTTATACCAATTGAAATAATTTATTGACCAACTTAGAGTTCCATTATCGAGCTTAGAACAATCAAAATTATTGAAACATAGTTACTCTATATTTCATTAATTTTGTAATGTTATTAGATTGATAATGAGCTCCCAAAGGGCGAGTTTAACGGCTTACAGGCGACGTTATTGATTTTGACAAGGGAATAACCATTCTCTTCAATCAATGCCTTGCCTATAAGCCTTTTAATTCTCGCTAAGTGATCAATTAATTACTTCATTTGGTATTACATCAAGAGGAGTAAAAAAGGGTTACTCAAATAAGCAACCCCTCGACAAGAACTATTTACCCTAATTATCAGTGCTGATAATTGGACAATTTTTTAATTTTTTTAGCTGAACTCAAATATTCTCTATTGATATCACCAGCGACCGGCTGGATAACAAAAGAAAACTGATAGTCGCGCGGCGGTAGCGTATATTGTTCATGAGTTTTTGCGCCCCAGCTGTCATCACCGCCAACCCCCATTTGTGTATAATCAATATTAACATTAACTAAATCGCGTTTTTTAATATCAGTATAGTGACGTTGCGCTTTCTTTAAACCAGGGTCAAAGTCACCAATTAACTGATGATGTGCACTAAATGATAACAATGGCATGCCTGAAAATTTTAACCCTACACCTGAGGAGTCAGTAAACGAAACCCAACGAGTATCAGTTCGGTAGCCATTTTCTTGCGGGCGAATGTAGTCAAACATCAAGTCTTCAACTTTAGCTTGGTATAAAGCAACATCAGAGGAGTACTTTCTGTCCCAATAGTTTTCATATGGGCCACGACCAAAGTAGACAACTTTGTCGAAACTTACCGGTAGTTGCAGATTTGTACCAAACTTAGGTAAAACGCTTATACCGTCGTTATCTTTTATGTTAAGAGCGATGTCAATTTTAATCTCACCAAGCGTGTTAATGGTGTAATCTATGTTTGCTTTAGCATTCACGTCGTGTAATTTAACCGTCTGTTGTAAGACAATATAACCTTGGGTCTGTTTTTTAACTTCGATGCCCAAGCCTATTTGGTTAGCCGAGGCTAACTTCCATTTATTAGCCCACTTAGGCATTTTATTGCCAAAGTCGTTGTCAGTCGGAGCCCGCCAAAAATTAAGCTTAAGTGGTTGTTTAATTACCTGTCTATTTTGCATTTCATAGGCGCTTAAGTAACCTGATTCATCAAATTCCAGTTTAAATGTTTCACCAACTAGAACCGTTTTACTGTCCTCTTTCGTTATTACCAACTGTCCTGACTGGTTTTGTTTAAAGCTGGTCTGTTCCACTTTTTGTATCTGAAACTGTGCAGTCGCCTGCTCATGCCCCTTGGCAATCAAAGGTTGTGTAATATTAGTAACCGCAGAAAAGTTCAGATGATATTCAGCCTCTACTGATAGTTTTAGTTCGTCAGATAAATCGATAACCACGCTTTGCTGAGGTTGGATTAACTTCTCAAATTGTCCAGAGTCCACCTCAATACCATTCTCAAGCAAGCGCCATGTGAATGTCAGATCACTTGTATCAACAAAAAAGTGCTCATTGTAAATTTCAAACTTACCGCCTGTTAATTGCTTGAACTGAACGTCTTGATAAACTTTTTTAACTTCAAATAACGCTGGATGAGGAGTCCGATCTGGGTTTACTAAACCATTCAAGCAAAAATTTGAATCGTTATAAGTACCTTCTGGTTCAAAGTCGCCGCCATAGCCCCAAAATTCGTTGCCTTGTGAGTCTTTCTTAATTAATCCCTGATCTGCCCAATCCCAAATAAAGCCGCCTTGGAACTGAAGCTCTTTCCTGACCATATCCCAATAATCTTTGAAATTACCTGTACTGTTGCCCATAGCATGAGCGTATTCAATCCAGAAAAATGGACGCGTTGCATCTTTATCTAAATAGTCGTTTTTAACCACCTCCATTGGCGCATACATCATAGTGTTGGCATCAACATGACGCTCTTTAAACTGCTCATGTAATTCCGCTCTTTCATAGGAAACTAAACGAGTTGGATCTTTCTTCTTCAACCACTTGTATGCGTTTATGAAAACTGGGCCATCACCAGCCTCATTGCCCATAGACCAATAGATAATTGAGGGATGATTCTTATCTCTTTCAACCATTCTAACAATACGATCCATTGTTTGTGCTTCCCACTCAGGCTTATTTGCAAGTGTCGTATCTGGTTCATAACCAAAGCCATGAGTTTCTACGTTGGCTTCATCAATAACATATAAGCCGTATTTATCCGCCAACGAGTAAAAATAGGGATCATTCGGGTAATGTGCTGTGCGCACCGCATTAATATTATTTTGTTTGATTAATCGAACGTCTTCCAACATAGATTCACGCGAAATAACATGCGCAGTTCTTTCATCATGTTCGTGTCGATTGACACCTTTAATTAAAATAGCTTGACCATTAACAATTAATTGGCCATTTTTAAGTTCAACTGTCCGAAAACCTATGTCTTCACCAACAAACTCTAATGTTCCCGTCTTTTCGTCCTTAGTTTCAATTACCAAACTGTACAATTGCGGTGTTTCCGCCGACCATGCCTTGATGTTTTTAATAAAGAAAGAATGGGTAAGTGATTTTTGTTCCTGCCCGTTAAGCTCAACTTTGCTCGATTGAACCGCAACAATATTTTTGTCTGCATCATATAATGTGCTAATTACATCGATATTATTCGAAGATTTTGGCGCTAAATTTCGGACATCAATATCTAAATCTAGTAAACCATTTTTATAATCATCACTCAGCGTTGCTTTTGCAAAAAAATCTCTAATCTGTACATCGGGAGTAGTATATAAATAGACATCTCGTTCAATACCACTAACACGCCAGAAATCCTGATCTTCTAGATAGCTACCATCACTATACCTTAGTACTTTTAAAGCGAGCCTGTTGGTTCCATTTATTAAGTATGGCGTAAGATTAAACTCTGCAGGTGTTTTACTGCCTTCACTGTACCCCACTTTTTTACCATTGACCCAAATATAAAATGCCGACTTAACTGCACCTAAATGAATAAATACATTATTCCCTTGCCAGTGTTTTGGCACGTCAAACTCAGTTACGTATGCGCCGGTTGGATTAAAGTCATCTGGAACATAAGGCGGATTCAGCGGAAAAGGGTAGCGAATATTAGTGTATATAGGGTAATCATAACCATGCATCTGCCAGTTTGATGGCACAGGTATGGTTGACCATTTAGATACATTGTAATTTGATTCAAAGAAATTTTTAGGCGTTAAAGCTGGCGTTTTTGACCATTTAAATGACCAATCGCCATTTAGTAACTTATAACGATCCGAGGCAAAATGATTGTCATCGAAAACTTGCTCAACACTAGTGTAAGGAACAAACGTTGCTCTAGGTTTTTCGGTATTGACTTTAAATACACTTAAATCCTGCCACTCCTGCGCAGCGTAGCTTTTAAATAAAACAAAAATACTTAACAAATAAAAAATGGTTAATTTACATCTAAACATGTTTGGGCCCTTAATCTTGAAGGCTACATTTAAGCAGCTATCCAAATGGTTTTTTTTATAAAAATTTCATTTCATATCCACTAACGGTTTGAGCTCCCAAAAATACTTACAAAAAAGTTATAATTGCAATTCTTCTCCAAAAGAAGCACAAAGCTTTATATCGCGTTTGTCTGATGATCAAAAGCTCATTTTCGATAGCTTATTGCCTTCTTAAGGCCTGCAGGTTAATTCGCTATAGATTGCCATAAATTATTGTCTATGATAGCAGGCGTTTTTGGTAAATAAGGGTTTTTCAATTTAATGAGGTGAGCTTTATTTTTTGAAAACTTTGAAAGTAATTTTTCTTTTTTTAAATGAGCAATTTGAAGCTGCATCAGCTTTCCTTGTTCATTTAGCCGTATCAACCCTTGTTCTATTTTTGTCGCTAAGCTTTGATTTTTTGAATTAACAAAAAAATAGAGAGGAAAATCGTATTGCAGAACAAAATTATCAACTATTGCTATATTAGGGTATTTTTCTTTGGCCGCCCTGAACTCCGAATATCCTTCAAAGATTGATCTTGGAAAGTAGTCACAGCGCTTTTTAGCTAACATTTTAAACATTAATTCAAAACGAGCACTATTATGCACAACAATGCCGTTAGCTTTCAAAATTTTATAATCAGGCCAATGCTTAAGTTGACAAGCTGTATACTTTTTAAGTTGGTCTAATGTAGATATACGACTAAAATTAATCAAATTATCTTTATGAATCAGTGAGACTCTATAACCTAACAAGTTTCCAAAAATTGGAACCCTGATAGGAATATAGTCTTGTTCGCGTTGCTTATCTGTTCCAGCCCAATAGACATCAATCAACTCCTTGCGTAATAAATGGAAGTTTCGTTGTTGAGTAACTTCAGGTGTTTGCACGGGTTGAATCAATGTCTTCACATGACTTTCATCGTCATTGAGTACAATAGAGAGTAAATCAATGATATATTGATGAATCATGTCTTCTTCTGATTGTTTATCGGCTACTTTCAAGGTCCTAGAATAAGCTGAGTTAGATAGTATTAAGAAAAATAATAGCGAAATAAAAAATTTTATCCCCCTTGTATTTCGATTACTCATTTTGAACACCTCTTTCTTAAATTCAATATTATCTAGTCATATAAATACAACGTAATACGCACCATAAATCACTTACTTCACAAAGCGTAATAATTATCAATCTTTTACTTAGAACTGGTGCCGCAAATGGTCGTACTGCGTCAAGACTCCTATTAAAAATACAATGGATAAACACTGAGACTTGAGAAGGGAAATTTAAAATATTTTAGGTGTTATGTGTTTTGAAAGTGTATCTTGGAGTTATTAACGTACGAATAAGTCTGCCGCCCTTGCCGTTGACTTTCTTATTACTATTTGAGGTGTATATTCAGTAGTAATTGAATTTGTTTTCTTTTTGATAAGCAGCGAAACAAGTAAATTAGCGGCATTTTCTGCTATTTTAGCATTGGGTTGTTCTGCTGTTGTTAAGGCAGGGTAGCTTTGGCATGAATAAGGACTATTTTCAAAACCAATGACGGATAATTGTTCAGGGATGGACAACTTCATTAACTTGGCACTATAAACAGCACCTGCAGCAATTTCATCATTACAAGCAAAAATAGCGCTAAGAGCCTTTTCTTTAGACAATAAGTATTCTGCGCCAGCTGCCCCAGAATCAAACGAATACTCACCATCAAATATTAAATTGGTCGCAAGATTATACTTGCGCATTACTTGTAAATAACCGAGTAACCTTTCAGATGTTGATTTATGCTCATAACCACCAGCAATAAACCCTATGTGTTTATGTCCCAAATCCACTAAATACTGCGTTAAATTATAGGATGCCTGACGATCATTTATAAAAATACCAGGGGAAGTAGTATCCATAGTTGACACCCCTGACTTTATAGTAACAATTTCTACGCCAAGCTTATGCATTTCACTGATAAAATCAGGAGATTCTGAAAAAGGAGGCGTAAGAATCAAGCCTGCAATGCTTGATCGCCTAATCATTATTGCTATTTCCTTTACTAAGTTTGTATTATTAGCTTTACAGGGATGAATTACTAACTCATAACCATGTTGCTTACAGCTAGATAAAATCCCTTCTTGCATGTTTATTACATAATAAGCGTTGGGGTTATCATAAATAAACGCGATACCATAAGAACGGCTTCCTCCAAGGTGCCTAGCTGCAAAGCTAGGTTGATATTCAAGAGCAGTAACAGCTGCCATTACTTTAGCATAAGTAGCTTTATGCACACCGTATTCATTGTTCAATGTTCTTGATACTGTTTTTTGTGAAACGCCGGCTAGTTTTGCAACGTCTTTGATGGTTATATTCATGTTAAATCCTCTAATGTTTATAGCATTTAAGAAAAACGCGCGCATTTATTTTTGAGGTGTTGGCGAATAGCTAATTTAGCAAGTTCAGGGTTTTTATCATCAATTGCTTGAGCAATATTGATATATTCTTGATTTGATTTTTCTAACTTAATCGATGCGTAAAAACTATCTATCGTATTGGTAATTTTCCTATTCAAGGGCATCAAGGCTTCTTCAATATATTTAATAAATCTGTATGTATACTGGTTTCCAGATGCCTGAGCAATAGCGATATAAAATAAGTGTTCTTCTTTTGCGCCACAATCCCCAAGCTCATTTGATACCTGAAAACTAGGCAAGCAACGCCAAATATATTCCATTTGTTCTTTACTTCGGTTCTCGGCTGCTGTTACTGCCATTTCATTTTGAACAGCCTTACTATGTTCTAAAATCTGGATAGCTTTCTTTAGTGAGTTGAACTCATCCTTTTTTATTGTAAAACCATTTTGACTAAATCTTTCTGTAACAAAATTTCCTACACCTTGACGGGAGTTCAAAATACTTTCGGCTTTTAATGCCGAGAGTGCTTCTCTTACGACACTACGACTTACACCTGCCAGTTTTCCTATTTCTTTTTCAGGTGGTAACTTTGCACCTGGCTTCAAAGTTCCCTCTACAATTTGAGTACGTATTGATTCAACAAGTTCACTGGCTAAACTCGGAGATTTTTTTAATTGTTTCATAGTAACCTGCATAATCATCCCCCCTCTAATAAGACAAAAGTGAATGATTTATAAATATTAACACCACTGACCTAGCTGAAATTTTGGCTCATATTCCTAAATTGAAGCTATCCATATTCCACCGCAAGCGCAACGGCTAGCTTAAAGCTATCCCGCCTAAAGACGGGATTAAAGCAATTCCTGTAGATGATTTAAAACGGAGAACGAAAATTAATTTCTTTCTGTTCTAAACGAGGCATTTGATTTTTAAGACGTAAACTAAACGCCTTCCAATCCCTACTTTTTTCAGGGGTCCAAGCAACTTCCGATAACGTCAACAAACGAGGAAATATTTGATATTCAGCATCTTGGAACGAAGTTATTTTCTCCCCCCATAATGCAGCCTCAATACCTAAAACTTGAGATTTATCTAGGCCTGGAACAATAGTATCAGGGTTCCATGCATAAGAATTTTCAACACTGTTATAACCGGCCCATTCCAAACCAATTGGCGCATTTATGTCATACTTTAAATCCAAATAGGTTTTATTCGCTGGTGACAATACTATCTTATTGCCTTGATTAGCCATGCTTAATGTTGTTTCGCAACAAGTACTCTTTATCGCCCAATGCTGACCCAATACATCCTTGCCTAAGCCTTCAACACTGCCTAAATCATCGGTCCATCCCATCATTTTTTTGCCGTGACTGCTAACTATTTGTTTCGCACGTAACATGAAAGTTTTATAATCCTCTTTAGCAACCCAGTCTGGTGTTTCATCTCCCCCTACATGGATATACTCTCCAGGAGTACGAGCAGCCACTTCTGATATAACATCATTAAAAAATTCATATATTTTAGGGTTACTAAAACATAGCGAACTAATTTTCACTCTTATATCTGTATAAGGCCATTCAGGATATTCTCCATCACAATAGAGTTCTTTATAGGATGCAAGTACTGATCTTACATGTCCCGGAACATCTATTTCTGGGATTAATGTTATATGACGTGCACTAGCATAAGCCACGATATCTTCGTACTCTTCTAATGTGTAAAAACAATCCTTACAAGTGCTTTTACCTACAGCGGAATTGCTTCCGATAGTTGTTAACTTCGGCCAGCTTGGTATTTCAATCCGCCAACCTTGATCATCAGTAAGGTGAAAATGAAATGCATTGTATTTATAGGTCGCAAGGTGATCTATTATCTCTTTAACTTCGGTCACACTATAAAAATATCGCCCGGCATCTAACATAAACCCGCGGTATTCCATTCTTGGGTAGTCTGAAATAGCCCCTGTTTTCACTAATATAGGATCAGTATCACTGCTGTATGGCATTAATTGCTTTAAGGTTTGAATTCCCCAAAATACACCTGCGTCAGTTTTTCCTGTTAATAGTATTTGCTCTGGGCTGATATGAATCTGATAAGCCTCCTTACCTCCATCTAAGTTCTCATCAATACTTAACCTTATTAAAGGTGAGTCAAGTGAAGCTAATATTGATGTATCTGCCCCAACAATCTCCAATGATTTACCCAGTGTTTGAGAAAGGTATTCTTTTAGGTATTCAGCCTCATTCGTTATTAACGTACTAGCTAAATCAATGACAATTTTATCAACATCAGACAAGTTAAAAGTACTATCAGCTTCACCATCCGCTTCCTTTACTTCTGCGGGTAAAGGAATAATATCGGTAAAGGGGATATAGCTCTTCTTTTTATCAACGACGTCATTGGGGTTAGTTGAACTAAAATCATTATTGGTACAACCTGCAACTACCCCAATAAACACTATAAATAGGAAGAATTTTCTAAAATTTAAATTCATAATATATCTCTATTTGATTTTTATAAAAATTGTCAATATACCGCTGACATTCGGTTTGGTGACCATATTTGAACTGCCTACTTTTATTAATGAGTAGACAACTTATACACTTCAGCGCCAACTAAAAGGTAAGCACCTACCGCATATATTTGACTATCGTCTGCACTTACCGAGTCTGGTGCATGCCCTATTTGTTGAACCCAACCTAATTTGCCATCAAGTTGAACTGCATCAACTAAAGCTGTCCAAGATTTTCTTACCGTCGGTAAGAATGTTTCTTTTTTTAGCACCCCTTGGTTGATTCCAGATGCAAAAGCAAATGCAATAAGTGCAGTACCACTTGTTTCTTTAAAGGGCTGTGACTCAGGATCAAGTACCGAAGGTCTCCAAAGACCATCGCTTTGTTGCGCAGTTGCTAATCTAGTCATTAACTTCCTGAAAAGATCTTCATACTTTGCACGATTATGATGTTCTAATGGTATATTTTCTAACATTCTAGCCAAGCCCGCAGCAACCCAGCCTACTCCTCTTGCCCAGATAATTTTCTCACCATTCTTTTCGCGTTTGTTAAAAAACCTAGAGTCTCTGAAAAACAAATGGTCTTCTTCATCCCATAATAAATCGACAGTAGCCCAAAATTCTTTGTCTGCAAATTCAAGATAACGTTGATCGCCGGTAATTTTGCTCAACTCAATCCATACAGGAGGCCCCATAAACAAGGCATCAGCCCAGCTCCAACGATCTTTAGCTGGTACAACAGCATATCCCATATGACGATAATTATTCGATATGGCAACTTTGGGTTTTACAAATTCTAAAGATAATGTCGATGGGTTTTGTAAGATAATTTCAAATATAGATTTTAGTGGGGTAAGGATTTCAGGCTCTTGATATTTATTATATAAATCAATATACAACTGACCAATGGCGTAATCGTCTGCATTATATATCCTTGGACCAAAGACATATTTTTGTTGCTTAGCACTGTTATACTGAATCTGGTAATACTTATCATCGCCTTGACTATCAGCTAGTGCAGCCCATCGGGACATACCAACATGATACGCTGCATATACCCAGCCTAATGGATGACTGTCACCAGACGTCGCTGACATATGTGCACTTTTGTCATAACCTTCAAATAGGTTAGTTTTTTCATTAAAACTTAACAGTTGCCAATCAGCAACCTTCTTCATCGCTTCATATGCAGATTTTTTACTAAAATCAGCACTAATTGCGCTACTTTCAACTGACAAGTTTTGAATAGAAGTTTCATCATATCCTTTACAACTGCTTGTTAGCACAATGCCCATAAGACACAAAGATCTAATCACTTTTTTCCTATTCATGATGCCGTATCCTTAAATATTTTAAACGGTCGATACTTTCACAAATATCGACCGCTAAGTTGTTCGCTAGAGCTAAATCCTTAACTCTTAAAATTAGAAAGCTGCACTAATAAACTAGTGAAGCTTCACTCTAAAACTAACTAAGCCCTACTTTAAAAGCTCGCTCTAACACCAACAGAGAATTTTGCGCCCGTTTCTGTCAATGACAAGAAACGACTACTGTAAGTAGAATATTGAGCTGTTGTTTCATTAGTAATATTTACGCCTTCAGCAAACACAGTAAAGTTTTCATTGATATCATAACTAACAGATGCATCAAATTGCCCATATGCTTCTGTTTGCACTGGTTGACCTCTTAAGCCACAAGTACCACAATTCACATAGTCACTACGCCAGTTATAAGCCAAACGTGCTTGAAATGTTTCATTTTCATAGAAACCAATCACGTTATACGAATTCTTAGACAAGCCATCTAAAGTAAAAGACAACGCCTTGTCTGAATTAGGATCGAATGCAGCAGAGCTATCCATGTATGTGTAATTAACCTGTGTGCCAAAACCACTATCAAAGTTATGCAACAACGCAAACTCTATGCCTTGAGCATCAGATGAATCATTATTAAATGGTGCTGTCTTTTCAAAATCAAAGCTATCGGAAGTGCCAGGTACTCCATCTCTAGTTGTAGGATGTTCTTCCGTCGTAGTACGTGTTTGAGATGTAATCCAATCAGCTATATCTTTTTTAAAGTATGCAACGCTCATAGTGCTTGCTTCATCGTAATACCATTCAACTGACACATCATAATTTGTTGATTTATATGGTTTTAGCTCTGGGTTTTGTCCTTTAATTGTTCCTGACCAATCAGTAACATTGTAATTGCCATCTATACTGCCACTACCCTGATATCGAACATTAGGCGTTAACGATTGTAAACTTGGGCGAGTGAGGCTTTCACTGAACGCAAAACGTACCACGATGTCTTCGCTAGCTTCATACTTAACATTTAAACTAGGCAAAATATCAGAATAATCTGATGACGCTATTACCTGCTGGCCAGATTCACGATTTAAAAGAGCATTCAATTGAACACTATCAAGAGCGACATTAGTTACTACATCTGAAGCCGATTGTGAGGTGGTTTTCGTTTCAATATATCTTAAACCTAGGTTTGCAGACCAATCATCACCAGATAAGGAAGCTTGTATATATGCAGCTATATTTTCTTCTTCCGTTGTCCAAGAAGCGGCCGGATTAAACTCTGGTGCATATGGTCCCCACTGAGAATCTCCACTTGTCCCTACAGGTGAATACGCTTGCATAGCTAACAATTTATCAAGTGCTGCTTGACTAGCTGCGTCTGCTGCAGCCTGCGCCTCTGCTTCAGAGGCATATTTTGGATCGCCATTAGCAAAATTGTGCATAACTTGTGCACCAACGTTACTTGTTTGTTCATGAATATCATCAGATAAGAAAAAATCTATGACATCTGCTGGATTATAAGTAAACCAATCAGTTCCTGATAATGGCGACATAACATCGGCAGGGATATTATATTTGAATCCATTTGTTGCTGTTGTATTACTCCATTGATTCTGACTTTGTTTATAACTCTTTTCTTGCGTTGAATAATAAAGACCAGTGTTAATGGTAGTAAAATACCCTATGTCTAGACTGTACTCTGTATCTAAGCGAACCTCTGATACTTCATCTTCATAATCACGACTAACAACTTGAACATTATTCGCATAATAATCTGACGCTTTTGATTGCGGTCCAGTCCATTCAAAAGAATCACCTTGCAATGCAAAGCTCACTGGCGTTTGTGCTGGGTTAGCTAAAGTGGCGATAAATCCATCACCAGACTCACCTGTTGTTTTTGAAGTTTGAGCATCAAAGAATACCATTAAGTCATTCGTGGCTTGCCACTCAACATTAAAGCCGACCATTGTTGTCTCATTTTCACGTGGAGTCACTGCTTTGTTGGCACTATTCCATTGTCCTATGCCTGTTGGCGTTCCATCGTCCCACAACTGATATACACCTTGAGAAACAAGTGTTTTAGGAATACGATTAAAACTCGTTACTGTACCATTCTCATCTATTTTCGAATTATATAGCGGTGATGAAAACCATCTACTCAGTTGGTCTTTATCTTCTGTTGAATCTAATTTTGAATACAATACATCGGCCGTAATGACTGTATCGTCATTAGGTGCCCATTGTGCTACAAGCGTACCACCAATACGGTCTCTTTCTCGTGTTTCAATAGTTTGAGATGCAGCTTGAGGTCTCCAATACTTTTCTGAAGTTGCTTCACCGTAAGGATCAGATCCTGTAATTACCGGATCCTGTCTATAGCCGCGGACACTATCACTATCGATTTGCGTGACTTTACTCTGATAGGCAAATGACGCTAACAAGGCAAAGTCCTCATCAAAGTTTTGACTAATTAATCCTGAAAAAGATGGGGATGTATCTTCTGATAATGTGTCATAGTTAGCCTTAGCGCTACCTACTGCTGTAAAGCCATCAAGATCAAATGGCCTCATTGTTTTTATATCGACAACCCCACCAATTGCACCTTCAATTTGAGAGGCTGTTGATGTTTTGTGAACATCAGCACCTGAAATTAGTTCAGACGCTAAAATGTCAAAAGAAAATGCTCTTCCACTATCACTGGTAGGCAAAGTTCGATTATTCAATAAAACTTTATTGAAATCAGGACCAAATCCTCTGATGGATACTTTAGAGCCTTCGCCGCCATTACGGTCAATCGTAACACCCGTGATACGTTGTAAAGACTCTGCAACGTTTTGATCTGGAAACTTACCGACATCTTCAGCAGAGATACCATCAATGATAGAATCCGAAAAACGTTTGTTATTAATCGACTGTACTAGGCTTCCTTTAATGCCCGTCACTTGAATTACTTCTATATCAGCTGCCGGTTCATCTGCCGCATTAGCGTAACTAGATACGGATGCTGCGCATAGTACACTCAGTACGGCACTGGTAAGTTTATTTAGAAGTTTATTTAGATTAAATTTAGTTGTAGTTGTAGTTGTAGTTTTCATTTTATTCCCCATAGATATGTAGTTATATAATTTTCTCTAAAGATAGCTATTCACATACCTACTAACGTTAAGGGAATCAAAAAACACTTATATTCCTAACAAATAATTACCAATATTTTCATCTACCCAAAGCAAAACACTCAATAGCCTATTGTTTTAATTAACAAAATAAAAACATAAAAAATCAATCAAATATTTATAAAATACTTAAACGATTCACCTTAAGCTACGTTTTAAGTTGATTTCTTTACTGACTAATTTGAATTTAACTTACTCAATATGTAGCCACTTTTTATATTTTCTGGTGTTAAGCTCTCGGAAATATCACGAGTAATTAAAGAGGAGAATAATCAGGAAGATACGATTATAAACACTTCAAATTGGTAATTGAATTTATCTAGTTTTCTCTTTGCAATAATAGCTTTATTGCTAGCCTATTCCCGTGAAGGCATCACTGTATTACTCTGAAACATATTAGGTGTAGGCCAAGTATTACCTGATCTTATGAATATATTTTGTTTCACCGCATATCTGAAATTCAGCTGGCTATAAAAAGAGAAAATAGCAAGTAATGCCAATCAGGTAAGCTGACTGGAACTACTTGCTATTTTAGTTGTGCAAAGAATTTAAGTAATTATGCTTAATTATCTAGTCGTCACTAATTTTCAGGCAGTGAACAATAGCGTCTAAACCTAATAAGCATCAGTCCCATCAGCAGAGAAAATGATATAGCGCCACCGCTCGAGCTGCTCGTTTCAGCAGTTTCATTATCAAAGCCAGTGCCATCGGTGCCAGTACCATCGGTGCCAGTGCCGTCGGTACCAGTGCCATCTGTGCCTGTGCCATCGGTACCTGTGCCATCAGTACCTTTGCCATCAGTACCAGTGGCATCAACGCCTGTATACACAGACATTACTTCAGCATCACTTAAAGCAGAATAAAACACTTTCAGATCATCAATAGTCATTTTTGCATAATCACCGCTTGACGCTTTGCGACCAATTGCTTGCAGCGGTAAGTTAATGCCGACATTGAGCTCGTCAACAAACTCACCATCAACGTAGAGTCTTGTTTGCTCAGCTGTGCCAACAAACGTCAGGTGCTGCCAGTCATTAAGCGGTGTTTCGTGATTAAATACATAATTTTTAACGCCGTACACAGTAAGACCTACGTTTCTTTTTTCATAGATCTGCTCTAACATAAGCGCAGCCTCTTGAGAAGAGATCAAAGTACCCGCAAACACATCGCCTTGGCGCTTGACCCAAGTAGAGACTGTCCACTCACTGATCGACCCACTACCACTAATAGACATATAATCATCGATGCCATCAAACTGTAATCCGCCATCAAACTTTCCTACCGCTTTAGTCGTGCCAGACACTTCAGCAAGCGCACCACCGATTATATCGTAACCGATAAAGGCTGGGTCTTGGTCTTGACTATTGAAATCCCAATGATGAATCGCGCCATCTTCATTATCACCAGAATTACCGCCGTTAGGGGTCGCTTCATAAACAAGCACTTCGAACGGTGCTAAGGTGAATGTTCTCGGTCCATTGAAGTCACCCATTGCCGCATTGTCATTAAAAGGGTCAACCAATAAGTAATCTCGATCGGCATGGGCAGGTAAGTCAAACGCAGACTTCGGTGTTAAAGTAATTGTTGTACTAGTATCTTTTGGGTTTCTCAGCATTAAAATGCCTTTGTCTTTATGCCAAGAAGCTACACCGTAAACATTTTGCCCCTCAACCATACTTCCGCCGTTTCCATCAGGAACTATGTTGCCTGGTCGAGCACCAATAAAGTGACTATCTAACAACACTTCATGATTTGCACGTCCCCACTTGGCCGCCTCAGCTAACGCATCCCACATGGCTTCATTCATGTAACCTTCCATAGGAGTAACATACAGCTCTTGCAAATTAAAACCCATGGCAAAATAACTGCGCACTTCACCCTTCCAATCTTCAATCACTTGAGGATTGTTAAGATCGAGCATATCTCCATTGGCATCTTTACTATAGGATCTGCCTTGAAAGTGACGCCCTTGACCAATACCGTGCACCATCAACGAATTTAATGGAAACAATGGGTTTCTGGTCGTGATATCGTAAGCGGTATAATCACGGAAGGTCATATTGTCTTTACGCGGCCTATCTAGCGCGTCACCACCCCCTTTCCAAATGGAATCGAAGAACCACATAAAGTAAGGCGATCCCCACGTACCCACGGTAGTATTAATAAAAACCTCAGGATCCTTTGCGCGCATATCTTCCGACAGAGTCGCTACCGCATAAACATCATCAGCACCGAATATATTATCGAATTTAAACGCTTTAACACCAGCGTCTTGCTTTTCAAAAATAGCTTCTTTAAAAAAGTTGTAATAGGCAGGATCACTTACTTTGAAAACCTTCTGGCCATTATTAACGGTTTTTATTTGAATGTCAGGGTTGGCTTTTTGTGCGATCCTTATACGTTCAGCAACACCACTGTAGCCGCCACCGGGTGACATCCAAATGGCAATATTTGCATCGTAATTATCTGCAGCATTAATAATCGGCGTTAAACCAGTAGGCCATTTGCTAGGATCCATTTGCCAAATATGGCTAGCGGTATTGGTATTGAGGTTATCGTAACCATCGTCAACGAGGAAACCATCGAACTGAACGCCACGTTCAGTTACCAGCTCACGACCAAATTCTTCAATGCGGTCCAATAAGAAGCTTTCTTTTACCTCATGATGAGCCAAGTCCCACCAGGTGTTGTAATGTAAAAAAGGGTGATGTTCACTTGCACGTTCACGCTCTAGATAATACTGAAAGCCACGACGTAGTTGCGTATCAGGATAAAGACCCAATACCGAACTTTGCGCATAGGTTTGTCCTTGCGTGAACAAACTTTCACGCACGGCATAAGCCGTTGCTTTACCATCAGCTACAACATCTTGTGCCAGCGGGTTTTGCTGAGCAAAAAAGAATTGACCAGCTACCATAGGAGCGCCACCGGCGGTTGATTTGTTTTCACCAACGATAGTGGCACTTGCGCTATTAAAATCGATTAAACTAACGCGGTCGATATCCCAATCGCCCTGCTGCGCCGTTAATGAAACGTCCTGTACAATATAGTTAGCGCCATCACGTAGCATGGCACTCCACTCAAGACGCAATTGCTTATCCGAAGAGGAATAATCAAAGGGAATTGTCATTTTCCAGCCATTATTACGCTCAGATACTTTGATCGAATTAGGGTTGGCAAAAACTTGCTCAAGAGACGCACTGCCGGCAACCATATCAGTATCTACCAGCAAGGTACCGTCACCTAACGTGATGGTAAATAATTCGCCAACACTTAAAGGTGGAGTCTTCCCTGACAATTTATCGGTGATCTGGCTCATAGTGAGATCACCATCTGCCAGAGAAAACGTTGCGCTCAGGACATCGTTAGAGAAGGTTACTTGATCGTTATTGTCAGATGCACTGGCATTGCCTGGTGCGGTTAGACTCGGAAAATCTGTCGCCAACAAAGGCAAAGACAAAAACATACTGCAATATAGTAATTTTTTTGCAGACGAAATTTTATTTTTAACGCGCATTCTCTTTCCTCAAATAGTTATAAAATTGGTATCTTGAAAATTAACGCCAATTGAATATCAAAGAAAAAACGCTTACCGACACTTTTCTTATTTACAATAAAATCAACGTTATTACAAAACACCTTATATGACTTCAACTACAGCCATTATTAAGCTGGTAATTTTGTTTATATATACTCATCATTAAAATTTTTATCGTATAAATACAAAACCACACAATAGTTATAAAACATCACGCGCCACTTTTCAATAACTTTCATTCACCTTCACTTGGTTACGGCAAAATAAAAAAATAAAAATAAACAGAAAAAAGGAAGTAAAAGAAAGAAAGTAAAAGAAAGGCAACTATAAGTTAGTAAACGTAATAAAATAAAGAAGATAAGATATAATTAATCACCACAGCTTATTACTACGGTGACTAAAACAGTGATAGATGAAAAAGTAAACGTAACCTGCATAAAGCAACCTAATAACTCATTATCTTCCATGAGTAGACGTTTTTCATATCCCGTAAAACTCTGCAGTAGTTAGTCGCCCTGCTCATCTCTGTTCAAAGCGACTATCGAGTTCGTTATAACAACACTAATTCAAATGGGTAGCTAAAAAGCTGGCAATACGTTTAAAATATATCGCTCTATTGGCTTCGGTAGCAATTCCATGACCTTCCTTATCAAAAATCAGGCTGTCGAATTTTTTATTATGTTTTGTTAGCGCAGCTGCCAAGATTTCATAGTGAGAAAAATGTGCCCGGTTGTCTTTTTCACCATGGATCAATAATAGCGGTAGTTCTATTTTCTCCACCTGTGCCACTGGAGAAAATTTGGCTAATTCACGCGCTTCTTTACCGATCACTTTAGCTAAATAATTTTGTCCGTAGCGACTATCTTGAATATCGCCCGCTTCATATAGTTGCACTAGATCATAAACTCCCACAAGGCCAATAGCACACTTATAGAGCTTTTGTGCAATGGTCGGCGCCATTAATGCCGAGTAGCCACCAAATGATGCGCCCAAGATGCAAGCTTTGTCATTACTAATGTTTTCTTGCTTTTGGGCCCACAGGGTTGCATCAATAATATCCTGCTGAATTTTTCCGCCCCATTGACGATATCCAGACTCTTCAAAACCTAAGCCATAACCACCTGAGCCACGAAAATTAACTTGAAGCACGGCATAACCAAGCGAGGCAAAAAACTGGACCTCAGCATTATACCGCCAATAATCTCTCGGACCGTGTGGGCCCCCATGTGGCATGACAATTAAAGCAGTATTGTCTTTTTCACCCGATGGCAGTGTTAAATACCCATGTAAGCTGACTCCGTCTCTTGCCTTAAAATTAATAGCTTTAACTTCAGCCATTTGTTTAGGATCAACCCATGATTGGGAGTTAAGCAACAAATTGATTGATTTTTTTACTGTATCGACAATATAAAACCGCTTAGGCTTGGTTGCACTCTGTACTTGCGCCAACATCAATTTATTATCTTTGCTTGTACTGGTAATGTGTACCGTATCGCCTGGAAACGACGAAAACAATACCGGCAACCACTTCGACTCGGCATGGTCTGCATTAATAATGTGAACATCCGGATAACTGGCGTCAAAATAGACCGATAACAAGTCATTGGTATTTTTGTCAAACACATATTTTGATGCATCAACGATAGGGTGATGAAAAACAATTTTTTTACTGCCGGTGTCTAAATCATACAAAAAAACTTTATCTGTGGAGTTGCTATAGGAAGCTTCAATATAAACTTTGTTGGTTTGGGCAGTAACCCCAATCACAGTGTATTTTTGAACATCGTCCCCCAGATTAAGCTCTGCTAGTTCTTGCCAAGAACTATTTTTGAATTGATGGATAACCCCAGTATTCTTTATATCTGCTGCGCTTTTATCAAGCCCAATAGCAAAGGTAAGTTCTCCTGATGCAGAAAAAACATAACCCGCATAATTTGACGGCGACTCAGTAATAAACTGCGCTCTACCGTTATAAACATTCAGTTTATAAATATTGCTTTTTTCACCATAACTATTACGTCCCCAAGGTTGTAAACGTATGATAATGTGACGTTCGTCGGCGGGTAGCAAGTGCTCGATGGTAGCATAACCAATTAATGAATTAAGCCTTTTTGTGTCACCATAAGTAACACTAGAACTAAGCGAAATAATTCTTTTTTTCAAGGATCCATCAAAATTAAATGCCAATAGTTGACCTGTCAAACTTTCAGCTGCAAGGTTACTGAAATCACGAGTAAAAGAGACAGCAAGTCGCGTATCATTTAACCACACAGGATTAATAGGGCTCTCTTTTGTACCCGCAGGTATATGGCTTAATATGGCTAAAGTTTTGCTATCAAGCACAGCAACTACGCCCTTTCCTTCTTTCGTTGTCATTTCAACAGCTAAATATTCACCAGTTGGCGAAATAACAACATTGTCGTACTGACCAAAGCGGGCAAAGTGTTCTACTGACAATTTAGCTGCGAAGGGAGTCGACATCCAGAAAAGACTGATAGCAACTGTAATGATTTTTAACATAATTATCCTTAATGTAAGTTTGAGTAAAGGTTGAAAGTTTATAATCAGTAATCACCGGCAGAGCCGGCAGTATGATGAACGCCCCTTTATGCTTCTGTAGTAGAGCTAACCACAAAAGTGCTGTTATCAAGTTTCACCTCATTACTCTCTGGAGGGGTACACTCACTGCCATCGCCTACACTGTTGACAATAAAGCTCTCTGAGGAAGTTTTCCCCAGTATATCTTCCAATGACACTTCAACCACATCTGAAACTTCAGCAGAAATCAGGATACAACGTGCTTCGGGCGCTTCATCAGCAGTGACAGTGCTGCCATTTATTTTGATGGTATATTTAAATTGCGGTGTGCTTGAATCGGGAACAGACCAAGAAACAGCTGTAGTTGATGCAGCATCTACCGCAAAATCGATAGTCGGTTTTACTGATGATGAAGGAGTGCTATTGCGATAAAGTGTCGCTGAGGTATCGACACTGGGTATAATATTACCTCCTGACGACATGGTGTAATAACCACTGGTAGCGGTCGCGTCAAAATTATCATTATAATCTTGGGTAGCACTTTCTTGGACAACACGGAAGTTGGCTTGACTAAATCCGGTCCAGCTGCCATCGGTAAATCGTTTATGACCATTACTATAATGTGCGCTTCTGGCATTACTGCCACTGCCAAGCCAGTCTTCAATAAAAGTTCCCGTCGAAGAGTTAAACCTTACGTTGGCAACGGGGTAGTCCATGGTAACAAGGTGAGTCCACTTATTGTTTGATTGATCATGCGACCAATAACCAAAGTAGGTATGACCATTATAATCCCATGCTTTTGCTAATAAGGTATACCATTGGTCGGGTTCCCAACCTAAGCCAAAGTTCCACGACTTTAAGCCTGTTCCTTCGCCACCAAAATTCTCTACATCTGTGTCTTCTCCTTGGTAATGGGCAACAATAGGCTCATTGCTTGCAATTGGATCCCAAATAGAGAATATATAATTTCGCCCATCAGGGTGATCTTGAATACCGGCATAACCACCGCCTTCTGCCCCCGCATTCCAATTAAGGATTGAATAATACGTGTAAGTCGCCAAACCTGCTGAAGGCACATAAACATCTTGCATGATGATGTCGCCTGTACCGGCATCGTTATAGCTCAACCACACTGATGGAGCCCTGTCTTCAGCGTTTGCAGTCGTGATCAGCCCACAAGTTAAGGCTGTTGTAATAAGTTTTTTGTACATTTTTTTCCCGTATTATTGAAGAGCCTCCTTGCTCACAAGATTCTTATAGCGCCTCCCTGCGCTATAAAAGATTAGTTTGCTATTGGTAAATACTGACTTCTGCCCCACTAGCCCAAATATTACCGTTAACTTCAGAGGTTGCGCGAAGGATGACATAGCGGCCATTGGTCGGTGTAAATGAGGCCGTTTTAACCTCATTATTTGTTGCCCATGTGCCTAAAGTGACCGGACTGCCCCAATTATTAGCTGAATTACTGACATACACTTCGTAGCCTGCAATGGTGCCATTTTGGCCAGACAACCTAGGTGTATATTCCAACTTAGAAACATCGAATTGAGTACCTAAATCAATAATAATATCGTGTGGGTAACTTGGCGCAGAGCTACCTGACCAGCTGGTATGCCACATGGTTGCAGTATCGCCATCAAATGCATTGGCTAATTTATGACCTGCTTGCACGCTTGAGCTACTACTGACCACAAAACGGGTATGGTCAAGCTTGCCACTGTGATAAAGACTCACTTCCGCAGCACTTGTCCAGATGTTGTCATTAACTTCAGACCTTGCAACAAACTTAACGTAGCGGCCAAATGCAGATGATAAGCTAGCTGTTTTGACATTATTATTATTCTGCCAAGTGCCTGTTGTTACCGCATTACCGAAGTTACTGGTTGAGTCGCTAACATAAACCTCATAACCGGCGATAGTCCCGTTTTCACCGGTTAATCTTGGTGTATATTCCAGTTTAGTGAGATCATACCTAGCACCTAAATCAATAATAATGTCATGGTTATGACTAGGTGCTGAGCCTCCTGTCCACCTGGTATGCCATATAGTTGAAGTATCGCCATCAAAGGCGTTAGCTAATTTATGGCCCGCTTGTGCAGCAGAGCTAGCGCTCACAACAAAGTTATTGGCATTTAGTTTCACATCTGTGCTCACCACCGTAATATCGTGAGATGCACTTCTGCCAAAAATATCTTCTAAAGTAACTTCTACGACATCACCATTACTGACAGAAATTTCAGCCGTTCTAGCTTCAGGATCAAAAGCACTATTCACGGTAATGCCGTTAACTGTTATCGTGTATTTAAGTTGTGGTGAACTTGTCTGAGGAACACTCCAATTAACCGCACTGCTTATTGCAGAATCAATAGCGAATTCTATAATAGGTTTACTGGTCGTTTGTGGGGTATTACTTCGAGTGAAAGGGGTATCAGGACCACGACCACAAAAATCTGCCAATGAGCCATCACCTTTATAACAAGTATGGTTACTGATAGAAAAATCAGGCGAAGTTGCGCCACCTGTTGTCATGGTATAGAAGCTAGAGTTAGCACTTGCATTAAAATTATCATCATAATTTCTTTTTGGCTGATGCTGTACTACACTGAATTCCGCCTCGCTAAAACCGATCCAACTGCCATCAATAAAGCGTTTATGACCATTGCTCAAATAAGCACTACGAACATTAGCTCCACTATATAACCAGTCTTCAACAAATGAGCTAGTACGACTGACAAAATTTACGTCAGCAACTGGGTAGTCCATAGTAACCAGATGTGTCCAAATGCCTGTTGACTGATCTTGCGTCCAATAACCAAAGTAAGTATGGTCATTGACAGGCCAAGTTCTTGCAACAAGGGTATACCAAGTATCAGGATTCCAGCCTAAAGAAAAATTCCAAGATTTTAAGCCGGTGCCTTCTCCGCCAAAATTTTCAACCTCAGTGTCTTCATCTTGGTAGCGTGCAACGATAGGATCGTTGCTGGCCCGAGGATCCCAAAGGGAAAAAATATAATTTCGACCATTGGGGTGGTCTTGAATACCGGCATAACCACCGCCTTCAAGGCCTGCATTCCAGTTAAGAATTGAGTAATAAGTGGTTGTCGTTAAGCCAGAGGAAGGAACAAATACATCTTGCATGATGAGATCGCCAGCACCAACATCATTATAATTTAGCCATATTGACGCTGCTCTGTTAACGACTTCTGTCTCTTCGGCGTGAGCCGTATTGAGTAAAATACAGGTTAACGCTGTTGTAATAAGTTTTTTGTACATGTAGAAGTACTCCTAGGGTGTTGTTTATTTATATTTATAATATTTCAACGATTAAGAAATTATTTTATTTCTTAACCCATTAGGCTTCCGTTTTAAGTTTTCTCCTTGTCCGTTTTTAAGTTTTCTCCTTGTTTTGCCTTTTCATTTTTACGTGCGTAAAACACGACAAAATACCGTTTATCTAAAAACCGTTTATCTAAAAACCGTTTGCCCAAATATCGCTTGCATAAGCAAACGTTAAACACACGATTATTTTGCGAATAACATGGTTTGGTTATAGGTGACTTTTTTTAAAGATTTAGAATAGATTTAGAAAAGATTTCTTTAAACGAAAATGAATGTTTAAAGAAATAGTGAAAAAGCAAACGTCCATGTTCGCTTTTTATAGGGCAAGGCTAGTAGTAGCCTTTAATGTTAGATATTAAAGTTCAACACCTACGTTTAACTCTCTTGCCGCGGCCCAAACATTCCCACCTTGTTCAGCTAGTGCAACAAACTTAACATAACGTCCAGTTACTGCCGAGAAGGTTACTGTTTTTACCTCGTCATTGTTGGCCCAAGTCCCCGAAGAAACCGCTGTGCCAAAGTCAGAATCTGAGTCACTCACATAAACTTCATACTCAACCACAGTACCGTTACCAGCATTAAGTCTAGGGGAATAATCAAAGCGAGTTACATCGTATGACTCACCTAAGTCAATAATCACCGCATGTGGATACTCCTCAGCGTCACTACCCCAGCTGGTATGCCAGAAGGTTTCGTCGTCACCATCAAAAGCAAGAGTTAGTGGGTTCTCAGGTTGCGCAGGCGTCGTGCCAGTAGCTGTAAAGGTCGAACTATCAAGCATAGTGGTTTCAGCTGGCTCATCTGGTGGTGTTATTGGTTCAACCTCAACACTTGGATCAACACCAACATTTATCTCCCTTGCCGAGGCAAAACTCTGTCCGCCTTGTTCAGCTAATGCAACAAACTTAACATAGCGCCCCATGGTTGTATCAAAGGTTACCGTTTTAACCTCGTCATTGTTGTCCCAAGTACCAGAAGATACTGCAGTGCCAAAGTCAGATTCCGAGTTACTAACATAAACCTCATATTCAACTACGGTACCGTTACCGCCACCTGAACGAGGGGCGTAATCAAAGCGATTAACCGCTTGTTCACCACCTAAATCAATAACCACACCGTGTGGGTACTCCATAGCGTCATTATCCCAGCTGGTATGCCAGAAAGTTTCTGCGTCACCGTCAAAGGCAAGACTAACCGGGTTACTTGATTGTGCGGGCGTGGTGCCATTAACTGTAAAGGTTGAACTATCAAGCAAGGTGCTTTCAGCCGGTGCTTCTACGATAGTATCGTCAATTCCAACATTTATTTCAGCTGCTGCTGCAAAGGCACCTCCATTTTGCTCAGCTAGTGCCACGAATTTCACATAACGGCTACTTACTGCATCAAAACCAACTGATTTAACTGAGTCATTATTTTCCCAAGTACCTGAAGCCACTGCTTCGCCAAATTCAGTGTCTGAATCACTCACATAGATTTCATACTCAACCACGGTGCCATTGCCAGCATTTACTCTAGGTGTGTAATCAAAACGATTTACATTTTGTGCATAACCTAAATCGATTATCACCTCATGTGGATAAACAACTGAAGAGTCTTCATAGTCGGTATGCCAAAACGTTTCCAAGTCACCGTCAAAAGCATGAGCTAGTGGTCTATAATCATCGTCGCTAAGTTGAGCTGGAGACGTTGAACTATAAGCAAAAGTTGAATTGTCAAGTAAGTAACCAGGTATTTCTACTGGCACTTCTGGCTCTGGCTCCGGCTCAGGCTCATCTTTCACTACTTGTCCATTGCCATAAGGTTCATAAATTGTGCCGTTATCTTCATCAATGCCAACCTTCAATTCAGCTGCAGAAGCCCAAGGTCCACCTTCAGCTTCCTCAAGTGCAACAAACATCACATAGCGCCCAGGTGTGGTTGTAAAGACCTCGCCCTTAGGGCTTTCAGATTCAACCCAATCACCTGAGTGAACAGCATCCCCCCATTCAGTTTCAGAATCACTCACATAGATCTCATACTTGATGACAGTGCCATTACTAGCACCTGGTCTTGGTGTATACTCAAAGCGATTAACATCAACCGTTGCGCCTAAATCAATAATGACCTGATGTGGATAGCCCGGTACATCACCATCCCAATCAGTATGCCAAACACTCTCATTGTCATAATCAAAAGCAAGTTCTATTGGATGAGCTGTGTGAGTTCGCGATACCGATTTAACAACAAAATCACCACTGTCTAACATGCCATTACTTGCGCCATTATGAGTAGCGGTAATAGTTAGTTCAGTCACATCTGTGTTAGCGGTAATAAGTGCGTAGTAGTTCGCTTCATATTCTGTCGCTAAAATACAATTATCGATACTACCACCGGCAGCAGAATGACAGTCAAAATACTCAGGTGTGGCTTTTGCCCCCTTTTTCACATACAAATCAGCATCACCATTATCGCCTTTGATGGAAAAGGTGATTGCAGAAGCCGCATTAGGTGCGAGTAACTCAACTAGCTGAGTTTCACCTTTTGCCAAACTATCGATAGTGAAAGATACACCCTTTTCCAAAACAACAGTTTCATCGTGCAGTGTCAATTCATTATCGACCGGTAATTGGCCATCAGCGACTGTGGCAGAAAGCGTCGAGATCTTACCCAAGATATTCTCTATCTCAAGTTCAATAATATCAGTATCAGTAATCGCATCAAACGTAGCTTCTCGCTTTTCTGGGTCCATCTCGCTTTTGACCACAGTGCCATTTACTTTAATGGTATATTTTAGCTGTGGTGTACTTGAGCTCGGTAGTGTCCAAGCTATGCTTGTGCTAGTGACATTATCAATATCCGCTGCAGTGGTCATGCCACTTGGTGTTAATGGCGTATGTGGACGTTTCAAGCTAGTTTCAGCATTAATGCCTTCGCCTGGGGTAGCAGTACCACCAGTACTCATTCTATAATATGCTGTAGCATCTAAAGCGTCATAGTTTTCGTTATAAGCTTCTGTTGCCTCTTCTTGTACAACTGAGAAATCTGCTTTATCAAAACCAATCCACGAGCCATCTTCTAAGCGTTTGTGGCCGTTAGCAAATAACGCAGTACGCGTGTTGTTGCCTGTACCAAGCCAATCTTCAACAAATGAAGAAGTCCCTGAAGTAAATCGTACATCAGCAACAGGGTAATCCATTGTTACAAGATGGGTCCAGATATCGTTAGTTTTATCATGTGACCAAAAACCGAACATGGTATGACCGTTCTCATCCCAAACTTTTGAAACTAACGTATACCAGCTGTCGGGTTGCCAGCCTAATGCTAGGTTCATTGATTTTAAGCCGGTACCTTCACCACCAAAAGTATCTATTTGTGTACCATCACCAACAAAATCTGCGGTAATGGCTTCATCATTTGAAGGGTCCCAAATTGAAAAGATAAATACTTTGCCTCTATCAGGGCTGTCTTGAATACCGGCATAACCACCGCCTTCTGTGCCCGCATTCCAATTAAGTACAGAGTAATAGGTTGCTTCAGTTAAACCTTGCGCCGGTACATACACGTCTTGCATGATGACATTACCGGTTTTAGTGTCATTAAACTTTAACCAAACAGAGGGCGCGCGGTCTGCTTCTCCTGGTAGAATTACTATGGGAGCTGGCTTGTCCTCAATGGGTGTTGGAGTGTCTTCACTGCCACAGCCCGCTAACATCAGTGCCAGTGTTATTGATGATAAAAGTAAAGGTGTTCTGATTTTATTATTCATTATTATTCTCACTTTTTTACTAATTTGGCATTTAGGAGGAACTTCGTTCGCAAGCTCTAAAGCCCCCTAAATGTTTCCAATTATTAAATTGTTAATTACTATGTTCCGGATTAAGTCAAACCGTTAAAACACTAAATTAAGTCCTAAGGTGAACTGACGGCCAGCGGTTTCTAAATGATTGAGTTGACCAGGAGTATTAATATACTTATAACCAGCTTCATTAGTTAAGTTGGTACCACTGACATTTACATTAACAATGTCGTTAACATCATAACTGGCACTAAAATCGAGTTGTCCATACTCTGCTCCCCATAATTCACCGCCCCATGCATTAGCATCGACTAAGAATTCACTACGCCAGTTATAAGCAAACCTCGCTTGAATCTCATCTTTCTCATAGTAGATGACAGCATTGTACGAGTGCTCTGACATGTTTTCGAATGAGACATCACCATAGACCTCTTCATCATCGTAACCACTATCGATATAGGTGTAATTCACCTGTACACCTAAACCATCAAAAGGAGCGGGAAGCAGGTCAACAAATGCTTGCTGATAAGCGAGCTCCACACCTTTTATGAATCCACCTTCTCCATTTACATTACTGACAATATTAAAAGTCTCTGAGTCAATAGTTGTATCTCCAAGATATTTATCCTCTTGTACAAAGGATTTTAGATCTTTAAAAAAGAATGCTGTTGTCAAGGCACCGTAGTCAGAAAAATACCACTCTAATGCCATATCACCTTGGTTTGCTCGAAGTGGCTCTAAACCGGGACTTGACGCATGGTAGACACCACCCGTTGAAATATTTTCAATAGGTACAGAATCATGTTCTTCATTTAAAGCAAGGCTACTATAAGCAGCTAACTCACCAATAGCGGGACGAGTAATTGATTGTGAGCCCGCTAACCTGAAAATTAACTCCTCGGTGAGGTTTAACTTAAAGTTAAAGCTTGGTAATACGTCTGTATATGAGTCTTCAAAGGTAACAATGGTATTATATTCATCGGCGCCATTATCAGATAACCAATGAACTGTTCGTACATCAGCATCAGAAGTTCTCGAGGTCAGTTCAACTGCATTGGGGTCAATAGAGAACCCTGTACTTCCTACCTTAGTTTCAATTGCACGAACACCTAGGTTTAATGCAAAAGGCAAGTCCAATATCTCATTTTCAATATTTACCTGAACATAAGCAGCAGATGTTTGTTCATTTACATCAAATGAATCAATAGGACGAAGTGAAGGTGCAATTAAGTCAGCTGCAGCACCAGGGCTGATACTTTGGTAAAACGAATAAAGAGCATCATAATCAAACATCGGCCAAGGATTAGGGTGTTTTCCAGCCTCCCCCGCGAAGAAGTTATCAAAATTTCCATCCATAACAGCGTCTGCAGGTAAACGGAATAAATCAAAGTCATTGATATTTTCTATGCTATCCATGTTTGGCGCATATGCTCCGCCATAACGGTCTCCTAGGATATTCTTACCGCCAGAACTAAAAGCGCCGGGATCTCTGGATGCATTTCTCTGAGTTTGCTTTGTTTGCTCACCAATATTGACGCCAAAGTCTACTGAGGAAACCCAATCATTTTCTGGTTCCCAGTTACCGTCTATTCTGAATTCACTTACCGTATCTTCAACATTTTGACCATCATTAAGACTGTAATGTGCACCAAATGCAGAGTTTTTGTTCAAATTAGGAGAGATGGTTACATCCGGTAACTGATTACTGCCAGAAACATCAAGGGTGATTGAGTCAACAAACCCACGGGCAACCATATATCTGTTTTCACCATTGTTACTTCTTTCAGCATTTGAATGTGATAAATCAAATGCTAAAGACAGATTGTCACTTAAGTGCCATAGAGTATTTACGCCGACTTGAAATGTTTCTACATTACGTGGTTTAGTAACATTAAGCAGCTCGGCCATAGCACCATTGTCAACCAAGGTTAGTTTATTTATCAGACCAGCATCGTTAAAGCCTATATCTTGTACGCCCGGTATACCTTCGGTCCAGCTTTCATCGTAAGTAACAAATGATTGTTGTGATTCTGTTCCATTGGTATCATACGACGAATATAGCCCGTCGAAGTTAACTTCAAATGCGTCTGAAGGTAACCACTGTAGTGCTAAACTAGCACCAATTCTTTCGCGAGTATCTTGCTTGTTACCATAGCGCATATACCCAGGTACAACTGATCCCCATTCATTATCTACGTATTTATCAAAGGTTCCATCACCGTCAACATCTTGCCTAACAGTAATCTCTTCCGGGTTATTTGGATCCCAAAACCCTTCACCTTCATAGCTATCAATTCTTAGCGTACGTTCAGAATACACACCAGTTAACAAGGCTCCAAAGTACC
>Ga0209395_1001528_pt1 | contig 32071 bp, 30 predicted proteins | sample GOMGulsemesocosm_3_FD_184635 | JGI IMG/M metagenome (GOLD analysis project Ga0209395, IMG submission 184635) | Methane-oxidizing microbial communities from mesocosms in the Gulf of Mexico - GOM9D Gulf of Mexico (SPAdes) (version 2) | ecosystem: Environmental > Aquatic > Marine > Cold seeps... | reverse complement strand
CTTCATATAAAAATATGAAGCTTTTTTGGTTATACTTAATACCCGAATTAATAATACAACCCATGAAAAATCGTAATGTATTAGACCCCTTAATCTAAGATAGTCATATAACTTGTGTAGTTTGTTTTATCAATAGTAAAACCACTTTGATGATTATTACCACCATCCCTTCCTCTCAGTTTAATGGTTACAGAAACTCCCGGAGTTACAGATATAGGATAATTAGCCGCATTAATAGTGGCTGCTCCTGTTGCTCCAAGTGTATCATCAGCCGAAGCAGTCATACTTAAAAAATTAGCAACATTAGAACCTCCATTGGTAACCCCAACTGAAAACCATGATTGTTGATCTGCACCTGATCCCCCACTTAACGGGTTATATCCAGAAATTGCAAACGACAAATAAACTGTAGAATGCCTTGGGGTAAACGTTATTGTAGCCCCATTAATATCTCTCAGACTGGTGTTATTTATGTTTTGATCAGCTCCAGATAATGTAACACTTTGAATATTATCCCCATAAACATATCTTACCTGTACATCACCATTAACATCACTATACAAAGCTTTATTAGCTGTTGAATTAGTAGTAGCTGATTCCCCTGGGTTTGTTCCAGCTGGCGTAACAGCACAATCATCTATTCTAATTGTCTGAAGTCCTGGAGTACTACCATCTATATGTAACATTTGTTGAGGAGCCGTTGTTCCTATACCTACACGATTAGTACTAGCATCTGCAAAAAGCATCCCAGTTAACGTTTGAGAATTCACAGAAAAATCGGTATCAACACTTGTACCTGCTTCTATAGAAACTGTATTTCCAGTACCACTTTCCACCAAACGAACCAAACCAGTATCTCCAGCCATTAAAGACATATCATCTGATCCATTTCTTCGCATTCCAGTATCAACATCACCTTGCCAAGAATAACTAGGAGTATTTCCTCCAACTGTTGTTGTAGCTCTTATATGTCCATCAGTATCAATACGTACTCGTTCTACATTATCTGTTTTAATTATAAAATCTTGAGCATCTGTAGTACCTATAAAGTTTACTCCAGCAGTTGTGCCTGTATTACCTGTTAATGACCAGCCGGTACTTGATGAACTACCAAGACGTATCCAATCAGTACCATTATTGTAATAAAACCCTGGAGTAACATCGCCTGCTGTAACCGTATTATAAACAACCATACCAGCTACATCTGAGCTTAATGGACTTGGACTTGTGGTGCTGGTAAGTGCCAAACGAGGTAATAATAATCCACTTGAAGTGCTAGTGATATCTAAAGCAGCATCTGAATTAGGACTTGTAGTACCGATACCTACTTGTCCTACCGTTAAATAAGTTATTAATAAAACGGGAAATACTAATAATTTTTTCATAATTTCGGGTATATAAAAATTTCTGAGGCAATAGTACAATCCTATTCATTTTTTGCAGCATAAGGTTTAAGGATTAAGTGTGTGGATTAAAAAACAGGTGTATGGATTCACAGAAAAGCTACGGTTTTAAAGGGTTTATAATACGCCTTATATAATATTCAATAGAGTTAATGAACAAAACAATTTTAATTTTACCCATATTAATTGCTTTATTTTTTAGCATAGCGCTATACTTAAAATCAAGTAAAAAAGATTATCACTTCAAAATACTGGGAAACTACTTTATTTTATACGTCATATTATTTGGTAGTATGACTGTTGTTGGCATGTTTAATAATGATTCAAGCATTGCTAATTTTGTGGCTATTTCATCATTCTTGTTTTTTACAATATCCATAACTATCCCCCCCACATTTTATTTATACGTAGTGTATTTATCTGATTTGAAAAATGAAAAACTAAAACACCATTATTACTTACCTTTATTACTACTCATCATAAATTGCATTTCGTTTACCTCCTTTTTGGTAAATACTGATGAAAATTCATATACTCATGAATTAGTGAGCAGCTTTGCCACTGCAGCAAATTTAATTGCCATACTTTTTATATTCCCAATACAAAACGTGTATTACATTTTTAAAACGATTAAAATATATCAGCATCATAAAATTGAAATCAACAAGGTGTTTTCCTATAAAAATGGGGTGGATTTAAGATGGATGTTACATTACATTTTAGGATATGTAATTTTTATTATAGGCTTATATTTAACACAACTTGTTCCAAAAATCAGCTTACACATTCCAATTCGAATTTTCTTATCTGCTTACTTTTTATACATTGGAATAAAAGGATTAAAACAATATAAAGTTACGTTCAAAGAAGACACAAATAGTATCTCTGATAATAAGGTCGAAAGGATAATCTCTAGTGATGAATTGAAACAAAAAATAGTAAACGCTATGACTACTCATGAATTATTTTTAGACTCCGAATTGACTGTCCATAAATTAGCGAAAACAATAAGTTCTAATAGTAAATATATTTCAAACATTATAAACACGGAGTTAAATCAGAATTTTGCTGCATTTATAAATACCTATAGAATTGAAAAAGCAAAATGTTTGCTAACAGACCCTGATTACGATAATTATACTATTGAAGCTATAAGTAACGAAGTAGGATTTAACTCAAAATCTGCTTTTAATATAGCTTTTAAGAAAATTACCAATCAAACACCTTCAGAATTTAGAAAGGCATAATTTTAATATTAAAAAAACCTATGGAAAACATCCATTTTAGCATCATTAATATATTGAATATAGTGACTTTGTGTGTTACGTTGCTTTTTGTTTTTCAAATTTATTTTTTGAAGAAGAAAAGTAAAGCGAATACTTTCTTTTCGATGTATTTATTAAATACAGCTATTATTTTAGTGTTTTTTTTGGTGTTAGATTTAAAATTTGAAATGGTTGCTTATGCTTTAATTCCTTTTTTATTATTAGCCGTTTTATCTATTGGACCAATGCTATGGATATATATAAAACTTGTTATTGGAGAAGAGTTAAAACAATTAAAAAAGCATCTCTATTTACCTATTGGATTTGGTTTAACCTCTTTACTTTTAATAAGTCTTGATTTCTTAATGGAAGATGTAAAAACTTCACGTACCATTATACAAATTGTCACCTATTTAGTGTTAGCTGGGTTAACAATAGTTTTTACGCTACAAAGTGGGTACTACATTTTTTTATCTTTAAAACTATATAAAAACCATCTTAATAATTTAGGAGACACTTTTTCCTACACAGAAAAAGTAAATTTGAGTTGGTTTAAATTACTTATTTATGGCTACCTTTTTTTTATATTGGGATTAATTACCTCACATATAGTAGATGATTCTATATCGTATATTATGTTTTATTTAATTTTACTGATCTATGTAATTTACTCAGGTTATAATGCATTAAATCAGGATCCTATTTTTGAGGAATTTAAAGTAGAAAGCAAAAAAAAGAGTAGTTTTCAAGAGGATGTTAACATTGAGTTTTATAAGGATCTTAAAAAAAAATTATTAACTAAAATGGAAGATGATAAGTTATTTTTAGATTCATCATTAACCATTCACTCCCTAGCAAATCAATTAAATTCTAACAATAAATACTTATCTCAACTAATCAATAATGATTTAAAAAAGAATTTTGTACTCTTTGTAAACGAATATAGAATTCGAGAAGCTAAAAAATTACTACTTGATAAATCTAACAATAACTTAACCATTGAAAGCATTGGTTATGACTCTGGTTTTAAATCAAAATCTGCATTTAATGCTACCTTTAAAAAAATCACCAATCAAACCCCTTCAGAATTCAGAAAATAATAAAAATTAAAAAACCTCATGTGAATACATGAGGTTTTACTGTTATAACAATAATACCCAAATTAATATTATAACACCCGAATTTTAATAAATTACTTCTTTTCAGAAATTAATTTATTTACTAATTCTTTTAAATCTGAAACTTCAGATTTTAATTCTTCTATCTGAGCTTGTTGTTCTTGTATAGCTTTTACCGTAACTGGTATAATTTGAGTAAATTTAATTCCACTCGGTTTATCATATACCACTCTTGTCTTTTTTCCTGACTCATCTAGACTAACCCAATCCGATTTTTTAACAGCCTCAGGTAAAACTCGTAATAATTCTTCAGTATAAAAACCTAACTTATCTTCTCTTAAATTATCTGGAATTCTTTTTCCATTAATATAATCCATGTTATCTTTATAAACAATTGGTTTCAGTTTCAAAATTTCATCTAGCCCTTTTACTAGATCTCTATTATTTGAAGACCTGTTAGATGTCCTGGAATATGTATTAGTTGGAGTTATAAAATCATCTGCATTTACATCATCCCACCTCCTAGTAATTCCTGTAAATGGGTCAGCACCTAAATCTGCTCCAAAATCAGTCATAGGACTAAATGCTCCTCCTTCATAAAACAGTTCATTTGTACCATCAACTATATACTCAATAGATCCTAATGCTATTGCAGTTCCTCCTGAATTACCATTATGTGCTCCTAAAACAAAATCTTTAGTATAAGGTCCTCCATTAAATGTATCAGAAAATGTTTGCCCATCATCGCTATCAACAAATGCACCACTACCATAATTGATATAATCTTCATCAACTTCTGTGTCAAAAATAATCCTGTTATTTCCATTTAAAGTCATTTCTCCTGTAAACCCAGAAGTACTATTACCATTAATGATAAAATCATTATCACCAATAGTAATTGTTGTATCAGTAATTAATGTTCCACCAAGTTGAACGTTAGAACCCGTTAGTGTTAAACCATTATCAAATGTATAACTTCCTCCTCCACCTGAAGGAAGTGTTACAGTATTCCCATTAGAAATGGTTAAATCATTACCAGAAATACTTAATGTTTGGCTATCCGTGCCACTACCTCCTCCTGAAGCTGCTTCCCAGGTAGCATTTCCATTTGCGTCGGAAGTTAATACGTAGCCTGCTTGTTGTTGTCCGTCTTCTAGCCTAAACACATATGAACCTGCAGAAGGAACCGAGGTTTCTGTTACTAATACATTATCTACAGTTGCGCCATAATCATAAATACCAGTATACTCAAAATGCAAAGAATATGAATTTCCAGCAATAACAGTTTCCGTACTAGAATATGAAGTATTTGCATCAGTTGCAGTATTAATTAAATCAGCTCCTACTTGACCAGCAGGTGCAGTTTCTTGATATAAGTATACTCTAAAGCCATCATCAGCACCTGTATAATCATTATATCGATAATCAAAACTGATATCAATAGAAGTAGATGTTGGGTTTGTAGTTATGCTTACTATTGATGTCGCATTTTGTGAACAACCGCTTTCATCCGAATCAATGTACAAATAACTCCCCGTACACGAGGTACAATTTGTATTAGTATCACCAGTGGATGATACGTCCCATCCATCGGAAGTTGTACAACCAGTACTAGAGTTATTTTCCGTTAATGAGTATCCAGTAAAATCTTCGTTCAATAAATTTACAGTACCACCGGGACTACTTGGGGTTGTAGAACCAGTGATGTGAAATTTAGCACTTGGAGTAGTATTTCCAAGACCTACATTTCCTGTATTTGCATTATACATATCATTTCCAATAACGGTCCAATCCATATCTACACCACCAAAAGTGGTCCAAATTGTTCCATTATAGTAATAAAATCCTGGAGTACTATTTGTTTGATATATTAATAATCCCGTCGCAGGGGTACTAATTGCATCTCTTTGAGTTTGATCCATTCTAGGAATTAACATTCCTGCTGTAGTAGAAGATATTTCAATGGCTGAACTAGCATCTGGAGTTGTTGTTCCAATACCAACTTGAGCACTTGTTAAATAAGTTACTATTAATAACAGGGGCAAAAGTAAATTTTTCATAATCGGGTATATTTTAAATTCGAAGCAAAATTAGCTTCAAAACCTAATTATGATGTATTGATTCCCACCAGTCATGTGCTAATAAAGGTGAATTATGTACTAATACAGCGAATTAGCACACATGAAGGATTAAAAAAAAATACATAAATACTTATCAAAATCATATTCATTATATTTAATATTTATTTTGATAAAATCTGTATGCAGCTAATATTATTGTCCTTACCAATAATTATCACTTTTATTCTAAGTGTTAAATTATTTATAAAACAAAAAAACAACTCTCTATCCAATAAATTATTAGGATTTTTTTTTCTGTTTTTTGGTGTTGCCTTATTTGCCATTCTTTTCAATTATTTTAAAGAGTATCAACCGGTATTAGAACATTATTTATACCTCATTGAGATATTGTTTTATTCAGTGATGCTATCATTACCTATTATTATATATTTCTATGTGATTTCTTTAACTGATTATATAAAAAACTACAATACAATTTGGAAAATAGCACCACATTTTTACATCCCAATTCAATCGTTACTCTTTAATATTTACCCGTTTATTTCAACAAGTACAGCTACAAATCCTAAAACCATAGATTACACTAATTTTTTTAGTTTAAAAATAATTTTTGTCCTACTAAATATAATATACATCACAAAAACATTAATTACCTACAGTAAGCACAGATCTAAGCTTCAAGACGTTTTATCATATGACAAAGGAATAAGTCTAACTTGGATATCAACATTCGTTTTAGGATATATTTCATTTGTTCTTTGTTTCTTTTTATTAACTCCAAAATCATCTCCTTATGTAGTATATATTCCATTACTATTAATTATTACATATTTCATGTTTCAAAGAAATACACAAATCTCAATTTCACTTGAGGATTACGAAGAGGAATTTATTAATGATACTTTATTAAATATACCCAACCAAACAGATTTATTAGAGGAAAAAACCAATACAGATTTAGATAAAAAAGTAAAATTAAAAAATGAAATTATTGAATTGATGAAATCGGAAAAGCCTTATTTAAAAAATGAATTAACTATTTATCAATTGGCAAGAATGTTAAGTACCAACACAAATTACTTATCGGTAGTAATAAACAATGACTTTGAATATAGTTTTGTATCATTTATAAATTCATACAGAATCAATGAAGCTAAGCAACTATTAATAAATAAAGATTATGGGCAATATACGATAGAAGCTATAAGTGAAGAAGTTGGTTTTAATTCAAAATCAGCGTTCAATAGAGCTTTTAAAAAATTTACTCATCAAACTCCTTCAGAATTTAGAAATAAATAATTTTTTAACAAAAAAGCCTCATGCGTACATGAGGCTTTTTTGTTAAAACATATAATTATCCAAAAGATAATTTTCTTTACTTATACCGTTAATTATCTAGTTGTTTCCATACTGAACCATTATAACCAAAAAAATGACCATCTTGAAAAACTATCGTTCCCGCACCTCCATCTGGAATAGTAGTTGAACCAGGATTACCACCAGCAACATTATCATCATGTACTATTGGACTATTCGCAACAGTTGGAGAAGCTCCAATTTTTATACTACCTAGTACCTCTAATACTTCCTTAACATCGGATCCAGAAACAGTATCTACATCCATCTTCCCTATTCTTACAAAACCTTCATTTTCATTCTCTGCATCAATAAACATGAGCATATGTTCACCAAATTGACCAGACGCTAAAAACTGCCAAGCATTAGGGTCAGTATTGAATTGCAATGTACCATTCCAATCTGGGTCGTCCTCTTCTATAATTAATGCACCTGCTGGGGTGACGCTTGATCCTGTACTGCGCATACGTATAATAGAGGAAGCTAGTCCCTCTATAGTAATTACATCAGTTGGGGCATCTGTACCTAAACCTAAACGTCCTGTATCTGTAATAATTACATCATTACCTGCTGTTTTTGCTTGTGAAGCAAAAATTCCATCTACAGGAGCTGCAGTATCTTCCCATTCACTATTACTATTACTAGATAATGGCACCCATTTAATCAAAGAATTATCCCAATAATGAAATCCTTTAGTAAACACCCCTACATCTGTAGTAAGATAAACCAACATTGAGTTTTGTGCAGCTGTAGGATTTACAGCTGGAAAAGCATCAATTCTAGGTATTAACACACCATCGTTATTTACTGGGGCAGCTGTATTTGAAGCACTTATATCCAAAATACTATTTGGTACAGTAGTTCCAATTCCTACTTGTGCTGACACATTTAAATAGGTAAAAAGAATTAAAAGAATAGAATATCTCATTATATTAAATTGTTAACTATTAATTTTTTACCAAAATAAAAGCATATAACTCATTTTTCTAAATACATATCTAACCGTTTGTAATACAATTATACCATCTTTTTAAGAGGTTAAATAAAAATGTAAAAACCCTCAATTTCCAATCATTTATCAGACCAATAAAAAAACCGCTTTAGTCAGACTAAAACGGTTTTATACTTATATAAAAAGTAATTCTCTTTTAAGCTTTCACTTTACTAGCACTACAAGCTTTCTTTGCTTTTGAGCAAGATGCTTTAGACTTAGAACAAGCTTTAACAGCTTTTCCTGGGTTTCCTTCACTTGATTTCTCTGATCCTGAAAGAACTTTGGCAGCACTACATTCTTTTTTAGATTTTGCGCATGAAGCTTTCGACTTTGCACAACTTGCAGCTTTTCCTGCATTTCCTTCAATTGATTTTTCTGATCCAGCTACTACTTTTGCCTTACTAGCACAACATGCCTTTTTAGCGGTACAAGCCTTCTTAGCTACTTTTTTTGTTACTTCTGTTTTAACAGCCACTTTTTTTGTGTTTTCTTGTGCATTTGAAAATGCAACAAAAAATAAACCAAAAGCTAGTGATAAAATTAATTTTTTCATAATATTAAATGTTTGAGTTTGAATGATTTTCAGTAAATATATCAATAATAAACAGTTTTGTAATATAATGAAATGTTAATTTTCTTCTAAAGGCTTTTGTTTATGTGTCTTTTTACTTCCCGCATACATCTCATATTTTACCAAACGAGACTCTAATTTACCGTTAAATAATTTAATTTTTCGAGAGGGCCTTAACCCTACTGACTTCAACCCTTCTAAATTAGAAGTTATAAACCAAGCGTTCGTATTTGTATAGCCTTGCTTTAAGGTATCCCCTATTTGCCCATAAAATTCTTTAACATCTACCGGCAAACGTTCCCCGTATGGTGGGTTAAATAAAATGTGTAATTTTTTATCAGAATTTTTAGACGATTTAAAAAAGTCTTCTTGCTCTACACTTATGTATTCTGATAAATTTGCATTCTCAATATTATCCTCTGCTTTTCGCATTGCAGAAGGCGCTTTATCATAACAGATAATATTATGGTGAAATTCTCGTATTTTATTCAAACAAGATTCCTCTATTTTGTTATACAGTTCTTCATCAAAATCTAACCATGATTCAAACCCAAATCGCTTTCTATTAATGTTTGCCGGAATGTTACACGCAATCATAGCAGCCTCAATAGCTAAAGTTCCACTACCACACATAGGGTCTAGCAAATCACATTGTCCATCCCATCCTGAAAGCATTACCAATCCAGCTGCTAACACTTCATTTATTGGTGCAATATTTGTTGAAGTTCTATACCCACGTTTATGTAATGATTCACCAGAACTATCTAATGAAATAGTACATTCACTATTTTGAATATGTACATTAATACGTAAGTCAGGATTATCTAAATCCACATCAGGACGAGTACCTTCTGTATTTCTAAATTTATCTACTATCGCGTCTTTAGTTTTGTATGATATAAATTGTGAATGTGTAAATTGCTCTGAAAATACAGTCGAATTAATCGCTAAAGTATCCGTCGCATTTAAATACTTATTCCAAGATATTTTATATACCTGATCGTATAATTCCTGTTCATCCTTAACTCGAAATGTTTTTATAGGTTTTAAAATTTTAATCGCTGTACGTAAACTCAAATTAGCTTTGTACATAAACCCCGTATCTCCTTCAAAACTAACATTACGTACTCCTACTTTTACATGTGCACCACCAAGATTACGCAGTTCAGTTGCTAAAAGTTCTTCAAAGCCAAATAAAGTCTTGGCAACCATTTTAAAATTATCTCCCATAGCTTGCAAAAATACAGTATTTTTGCTTTTAGTTTTATAAAAGGCACTTCAAAGTGCATTAAAAAACTATAAGAAGGTTTAATTCTTTAACGTATTTACTTCCTTTATCAAAATTAAGTGAATTCATACCTTATAGGATCTCCTTGAAATTGTTTATTAAAAAAGAATATCATTACGAGCATTTGTTCCTATGAATATAAAAAAAGACACCGATAATTGGTTTACATCTTGGTTTGACACCAAATATTATCATCTATTATACAAAGATAGAGATGATAAGGACGCACAATTATTCATGAAACACTTAACCAATTATCTAAATTTACCTGAAAACGGAACTATATTAGATTTAGCTTGTGGTAAAGGGAGGCACGCCGTCTACTTGAATTCATTAGAATATAAAGTTACTGGTGTTGATTTATCAAAAAACAGTATTGATTACGCAAAACAATTTGAAAACGACACACTGAAATTTGATGTTCATGATATGCGAACAACCTATCCTGAGCAATATGATGCCGTTTTCAACCTGTTTACTAGTTTTGGATATTTTGATAATGATACTGACAATATCAATACGCTTAAAGCAATACAAGATAGTTTAAATGAAACTGGCTTTGGGGTAATCGATTTTATGAATGCAGATTTTATTATTGATAACCTAGTTACTGAAGAAACAAAAACCGTTGAACATATCGACTTTCATATTAAACGATATGTGAAAAATAATTTTATACATAAAGAGATTCGCTTCACAGATAATGATGAAGACTTCTTCTTTACCGAAAAAGTTCAAGCAATACGTTTAACTGATTTTGAGCAGTATTTTGAACAAGCTGGTATTACTTTATTAGATATATTTGGTGATTACAAATTGAATAAATTTTATACAGCTTCATCTAAACGTTTAATTTTAATTTTTAAATGATCACGTACGTACTCCCTATATTATCAGTACTAGTAGGATTCCTATTTGTACTTGTTTTTAAACCACAAAAGAAAAATAATTTAAAACTTTTGTTAGCCTTTAGTGGTGCTTTCCTATTAGGAATTACCATATTTGAAATGCTACCAGAAATATTTCAACAGCACCATAATACTAAAACGATTAGTTTATTTATAATATTCGGGATTTTACTGCAAATATGCTTGGAATTCTTTTCTAAAGGTGCTGAACATGGTCATGTGCATTTGCATGAAGAAGACAATCAATTTCCATGGATGTTATTTGTAAGTTTATGCTTGCACTCCTTAATTGAAGGGACTCCTTTAAATCATCATGATAATATTTTATACGGTATCGTAATCCATAAAATCCCCGTGGTTATTATATTATCAACCTTTTTTATGCAATCTGCTTTGAAAAAGTCGTCTATTGCTTTATTCTTAACTTTATTTGCATTGATGACTCCTTTAGGAACCTATTTAATAAGTGAGTTTCCTAGTTTATCAAACTATTCGTCCCATATTATGGCTATGGCAGTAGGAATATTTTTACACATATCTACCACCATATTGTTTGAAAGTAGTGAAGGTCATAAATTTAACTTGGTCAAACTTATTATCATTACCATTGGATTAATTTCAGCATATTTCATCTAGCCCACTTGTGGTACTTAAACCTAACCATACTGAAGTATGGTTTAACACATTAAACAATGTTTAACAGAGAAGAATCAAGACAGTTACGAGAATTATTTTGGACAAGCTACGGAAAGTCTTTTCCAAGAAAATGGTTGCTATACAATACTAAAATAAAAGATCTTTCCTTAAAATTTCAAGCAGACAGGAAAACTGCTTTGGTGTGTATTGATATTGAAAATGAAGATGAATACGATCGCTTAGAGCAGTATGAAAAGTTTGAATCCTTAAAAACAATACTTGAAACAGAATACCTTCCAGAAGTTATTTTTGATGATGATTACTATTTAGAAAAATCACAGAAATCTATTTGTAGAATCTATGTACTTCATGAAAAAAAGTTCAGCATACATAACAAAGATACCTGGAGAGATGCCTATGAGTTTTTTAACAAACATATGGATTTATTAGAGAGTTTCTTTTTAGAGTATAAAGATTTTATAGAGATTAAACCGTAATATTAAAGTTACTTCAGAATGATTTCATCTATAAAAAAAATAGTTACACTTACTTTTATAATACTGTTTAACCTTAGTTATGCTCAAAAAGGAAAAGCTGTATTGATTTTAAAAGATAGTACACGAATTAACGGCGTTGGTGAAGTCAGTGGAATTTCATCGATATTTTCTATAAAATTTAAAAATGATACTTTAAAATACCGTAGATATAAATCGAAAGAAATTATTGGAATTAATATTTTGGAAAATAATAAATATCGTAAATTCAGATATAAACATATAGATGGTAATCGATTTCCAGAAATTTTAGAAGTAGTATCTATTGATAATTTAAGCCTTTATTTAAGAATTTATGAGGAAAAAGTTTCTGCTCGTAATTTTACAACCCAAGATGGTGTTATAAATAAACCAAATTCTATTATAGATATAAATACACCTAAAATAATCAAATTAAATAATGGAGGAAAAATTGAGCCCAATCAAATTGAAAGTTTTTATTACGCCATTGACTTCGAAAGGTATAGCTATTATGTAGGACTTGGTGCAAGTGATCAAGTGAAACATCTATACACCAAAGGCTTGCCTTTTGCAAAAAGTTTTAAAAAATCGATTAGTAAATATTTTAAAGACTGTCCAGAATTAATAGATAAAGTTGAAAACAAAGAATTTTCAAAAAACGAAATTTGGAAAATACTAGAGTTTTACAACCGTCAATGTATGGAAAAAGAATCTTTCTAACTTTAATTTAAAATTTTCTTGTAAGATATTCGTTTATCAATAAAATCAATAGGTTTACGACTCATTTTCGGGAAACGTAGTATATTAATTTCTTTAGCGTCATGAAACTCTATTACTGGTGCTACACGCAGTTTTGCTCTAAAATGGTCTTTAATTTTAGTTAAGAACTTATTAGAAGTATCGGTTGCTGCAATTTTTATTAAAATTTCGTCGGTACCAATATCGTTGGTACTAATTTCAATAATATAACAATATACTTCATCAAAATGATTTAATAAATCGTGCATTGCTGGTGGGTACAAGGTAGTTCCTTTATACTTTACCATTTGCTTTTTCCTACCTACTACAGGTCCTAAACGCATAGTGTTCCTACCGCATTCACATGTATCATAATGTGCTTTAACTACATCCCCTGTTTTAAAACGAAGTAAAGGCAATGCTTCAAAACCTAAAGTGGTAATGACCAACTCCCCTTCTTCACCATTTTTGACTACTTCTCCATTATCGTCTACAATTTCTGTAATAATTAATTCCGGATGATGGTGTCCTCCTTGTTGATGTTCACATTCCGTAAAAGCAGTTCCCATTTCCGTAGATGCATAAGTAGAATATAATTGTACATCCCATTTATCGGTGATTTTTTCTGCTAAAGTATTCAAAGAAAAATCATCCTTTCGTAATGATTCTCCAATACATATTACCCCTTTTACACTTGATGCATTATAATCAATTCCGTTAGCTTCCGCATATTGAATTAGTTTCAATAAAAATGATGGAACAGCAATCAAATAAGTAGGCTTAAATTTTAAAATAGAATCCCATTGTAATTCTGGAATTCCTGCACCCACACGAATCATTCCAGCGCCTAGCTTTCTAATTCCTAAAAAATACGCTAGTCCGGCCATAAACCTTCTGTCCATGGTAGTCATTAACTGCACTACGTCATTTTTAGTCACTCCAGCACAAGCAAAAGAAATGGCTTCATTATATGCCAATCGATCTAAATCATTATCCGTTAAGGCAAACGTTACGGGCTTACCTAAAGTTCCTGAAGTGGTTACATAATCAATAATTTCGTTTCGTTCAACACATATAAAATCATCATTATATTGTTGTAAATCATCTTTTGTAGTTAATGATATTTGCTGTAAATCGGCAATCGTTTTGATACTTGAAACATCAATGTTATCTGTTTCAAATTTACGCTGATAAAAACGAGAATTTTTATTTAAATACTGTAATAGTTCGACTAATTTATCATTCTGAAATGTTTTAATTTCAGCTGTTGATGCTTGTTCTATTTCTGGAATCATCTTTAATAGTGTCATTAATCGATTTTATTTTTACATTTTTTCAAATGCTTTTCTACCGCTTCTTTATCAGGAACAATTGTAATTTCTTTTTCTAATGCTACTTCAAAATACGGTAATGCTTTTGCATACTGTTTTTTCTGAAAATAATACTTTCCTACTTTAAAATGAGGAATCCATAAATCAGGGTTCAAATGTATATAATCCGATAATTCTTTTGCAGAAAGAAGCTCTTTTTTATTATTTAAAACCACTTCTATTTTTCTATCAAACACTCTATACGCTTCGTAATTTTTATATTCCTGAGAATACATGAAGGAATCTTCTGCTATGGTCAATGTTTCTTTTTCAAACGAACTGGTTACAGAAAAAGAATCATTAAAAATAACATCCAAGTCATAGCACACAAAAGCACCTAATTGATAAGGACTTGCAGAAACCCATACTTGACGCTCGGACGGTTTAAAAACGATACCATGATGCGCTAATAACTGGTTTAATGCTTTTTCATTACCATAACCAATAGCATCATTATTCAATCCTTTTGTTTCTCTAAGAATTGTAACTGCATTTTGAGGAGTGATTATTTTGTTATCCTCAAAAAGTTCGTTCATTTTATCAAATCGATATTTTGAATGACTCTCTAAAATATGCTTGGAATTGTTTTCATCATCTTTATAAGCGTCACTTTGAAAATGATTCGAACAAATTACTTGATTGGTATTAGGCACATCATAAATTCCAAAGTTATTAGGTGCTACCTCAATTAGTATTGCTTTATTATCTACAGCACTACCAATCATTATGGATTCAGACACAAAAACATTACTTTTTTTAGCGATTGCGATAGCTTCATCAATTGTAGATGCATATTGCACTATTTCCCTGGCTAAAAGCGATATCGGAGTTTTTGCTACCAATGGCATGTCCGATTTACCTGCATTTAAAGTAACGGTTAGTCCGTTGGCATTCATTGCGGAAACAGCACCTATCATCCCACCCCAAGTTACCGTCATAAATGGAATACCTGTAGTTGGTTTTACAAATGAAATAATCTTATTTTTAGCAAAATCATCTCCGGCATAAAAGTCAAAGTTTCGGCCAATCACTAATTTTCCATCTGACGTTTTCGAATCCCAAGCTGCAAATGAGGAACATCCTACTAGTGCTAAATCTTGCAAAGCATGACCTATATCATGAGCTCCATGAAGGTATAAACTTCTTAAATATGGTGGCGCCAAATAATCATAATCATTAGAAGCATATCTTGAAACACCATAAATTTCTGTTTTGTATTCTTCTTTTACATTTAAATACAATTTCCTGTTAAACCATTTTAAAAAGCCTCTTAACAAACGTTGTTTAAACTTCGATGGGACAATATCTTTTATTTTATTAAAAAAAACTTTGTCTTGATATTGCAATAATTCTTGGGTTAAACTACCTGTAATTAAACCTCTTTCCAAAGGATCTCCTTTTACCAATAATTGCCAATGCCCGTACTTAGATAGTTTTAAAATATTATCTTCCAGTGTTATTAAAGAGTCCGAATGGATTATGCGTTCAGATATAGCGTCATTATAGCCTTCTAAAATTGGCTTATGACGCAAGGATTTTGAGGTGCCACAAGAACTGATCATCAGTAGTAAGCAGTAATACAAAAAAAACTTTATGTAATTAATGCGCCTCATTAATTTACTTTTTGCGCTTCAAGCTCCTTGTTTATTTTTTCAACCAAATAATCTCTTCCTAACATTTCAGAACATGTTAATACAGCACTAATAGTTACTCCTAATAGCCCATGCATATTGATACTTTGGCCTGTGAAAAATAAATTTTTCAATTTCGTTCTAGGTGATAAAAAGGAAGTCATTGGACTATCAGCATCTTTTACGTAGCCATACATGGAACCTTCATTAACTCCGATATAATCTCGATAAGATAATGGTGATGACGAATGCACTGATTTTATACAAGATCGGAAATTTGGAAATTTCTTTTCTATTTCTACAATTGCTTGTTCTATCTTTTTATTTTTAAATGCTTCATAAGTTTCTCCACGTTCGTCATTTTCAGCTACCGTATTAAAACTATCCTCCCATTCTCTCACTTCATCATAACGCATATACGTAATAAAGGTCATATTCTCTGCCCATTCACTTTCATTCTTTTTTGCTCCTACGGATAACATATAGCCTTCTGGCCAAGATTCTTGTGTGTATTCCTGAGCATCCCAAACCCTGTTTACATCTTTAAAATGATAATGGTTATAATTTAAGTACTTAAAGGATTCAGGGTGAAATACAAAATATACACTAAACGCAGAAATAATACTTTTTATGCTTTCAATTCGCTTGGTGTATGCCTTACGCATTTTATTTTTCCCAAGCATTTTTAAGGTATACTTAGGTTCAATATTTGAAATAAATTGCGAAGCAAAATATTCATTTCCATCTTTGGTTTTTGCTGAAACTAACTTTTTATCTTCAAAACCAAAACTGGTAACTTCTTTATATTTTAAAACCTTTCCTCCTAAATTTCTAATTTGTTTGATAAGTAATTTAGAAATTTGACTTCCTCCATTTACACAACGCCATGAACTTTGAATATATGAGTTTATAGAAAGAGCATGTACGTAAAAAGGAGTATTATCTTCCCCTGCATATAAAAAATTTGATCCGACTAAAACAGCTCGCAATTTTTCATTATCGGTAATACTTTCTATATAATCTTTAATCTTTAAAGAAAGTAAATCCGTATTGTCATAATAGGCATCACCTATTTTCAAATTGTATAATGGAAAGCTATTACAGGTTTCTTTTATTTTTTCACAATAAGTTTCAATAACAGCTCGTTCTTCGGGGAACTCCTTTGATAATTGTTCAATAAAATTATCATAACCTTGGGCGTGTGGATACTGAATTTCATCTCCTTCAAAAGTAATTACATCATACTTATCTTCCTCCATTTTTTTAAGTTTCAGGTCATCCATAATTCCTAAATACTTAAAATATTGGTGTAAATTTTCTCCTTCAGCTAAACCACCTATGTAATGTACTCCAGTATCAAAAATACTTTTATCGCGTACAAAAGTTTGCAGGTTTCCTCCAAACTGATTGTTCTTTTCCAACACACATACTTTATACCCTTCTTTAGCAAAAATTAAAGCAGATACTAATCCACCCAACCCACTTCCTATAATTACTATATCGTACGTGTTTTCTTTCATTATTTATTTTTTCTTGTTAAAACAACTGCATTAAACTCCTGTTCTTTAGCTATAAATCCAGCCTCAGTAAAAAAAGATGCTTCCATACATTTGTTTAAAATAATAACTCTATCTACTTGTGTTAATTCCAAATCAGTAATTTGAATTTGAGCAGAAATAAGTACCAACTTACTAGCTGAATGATTTTCTAAAGTATTCAAATAATTTACTTTTCTATCATTTCCTATAAAGTTGTTTTTTGCTACTTTATATTTTATTTCATCACGTATAAAAGTAGTTATTTTACGTCTATTACTATAATAGTTCAGCAACAAATCTAGCTGACCATAATCATCTGCAATATGTAATACTTTTGCGTCTAATGGTAACAATTTAGATACTTTATAATACAACTCTAAATACTGTTCCATATCTGATTGAACTGCATTATAAATCGATTTTGACTTATATATAAAATTACTTAATATTAGTTTTTTAAAGTAGCTTGGAGACTCTACTTCTTCTCTAAAGTTTTGAAAATCGTCCTTAAATATCTTACTAATATTTTTTGTCTTGTCTTTAATTGAATCTCCTAGAGTTAAGTCATCCATAGCAATACGATTACCTAGCTTAACTGTTATCGCACCATCATATATAATAAAATCACCTTTAGGTAGTACTTCAGAGTTTCCATGAATATATAATGGCAATACTTCTAATTGAAGTTCCTCTGCTAAAAAGAAAGCTCCTTTGTGAAACCTACCTATTTTATTAGAGTACATTCTTTTACCTTCTGGAAAAACGATTAATGAATAGCCTTGACGCATTTTTTCTTTCAAATGATCTAAACTTCCATCAACACCACTTGAAACAGGATAGTAACCAGCTACCTTAGCCAATTGCCCAAATATAGGTGATTTATACACCCAATCATTCACCAAAAAAATCACTTTTGGGGTAACCAAAGCTATCGCCAATGTATCCAAAAACGAAGTGTGATTCGCAATGATTATCGCTTGTTTTTCAAAAGTTTCCTTATTTAAAATCACTCGTTTTTTTACAAACGGATTTGAATACAATACTGATGTTGCTAAATTAGCCATTGCCCCATGCAACCACTTAAATTTAATCTTTTTCTTTATTGGCAATACCTTCAATATTGTAATAGCAATTAATGACAAAAACATTCCTCCTAATCCGTAAAACGTAAAAGAAATAATGGAATGAATTGTTTTTCTAAACTCTAGCGGTGCAAACCCCTTTTTAGCTCTATTGGTTATAATTGCTCTAAAAACTATCGGTTGTATGACGAAAGTGATTAGTAAGGCCGTTAATATCCCTATCAAGGAAACTAATGCAATGGAATACAGTGCAGGGTGCTTAGCGAAAATCAATACACCTACTCCTAAGATTGTAGTAATGACTGATAATATAATTGATGTTCTGTAAATAGGTAAGTGACGTTCTCCATTTTCATACTCCTTTATTAGTCCATTGGTCATGAATATTGCATAATCCACTCCTAATCCGAATATAAATGTTGAAATGATGATATTAAATATATTAAACGACAAGCCTAACACGCCCATTAAACCTATAGTAACCAACCAAGTTAATGCAATAGGGATAATTGTAATAATCACTAATTCAATACGCTTAAAAAAGAAAAGTAATACAAGTATTACCGCTATAAATGAATAGCCTAATAAGGTGTTAAAATTATTTTTAAACCCATTTAAGAAGGTTTCATTCATTGCCTGCCTGTCAATAACAACGACATTATTATTTTCTTTAAAAAATGATTTCACTTCATCAGCATTCACCTTATCCACTTTTAATGAAGACAGAACGGTAACGAAGTTTTCAGTAGCCGAAATATACTCTTGAGTATTCAATGCTTTTATTTGTTGATACTCCCCTAAAGTCAACACATCTTGAAGCTTATTTAACTTATCATAAAACTGATTATACGTTGATGGTTTAAATCCATACTCTTTTCCTGAATTAATTAATTCTTCTTGTACAAAATTTTGTTTTTCCTCTGACCAGAATTTTTTCCAACTATTAACTTTGTCAAGCTGATGTTTTTCACTTAAAACAACTGAAGCTACAGAACTATAGCTGATAATTTTCTCCTCTGTTTTAAATTTTGTTAATGCTGCATATACATTCTGATTTTCTGATAATGCTTCATTTAATGTTTTACCATGCGCAACAACATATAATGACTTTGATGCTGTATTTAATAAGCTATTTAATGATTTTTCTTCTTTTAAGAGTTCTTCCGTTTGATAATTCATTTTAGAAATATCCTTATCAAACAATACGTTATTATACGTAAAAGCAGAAATTATAAATAATAACAAACAGGCAATAATAAGAATTCCATTTTTACCAAATTCAAAACGGGCTATAGCATCAATAAAATTGGTTTTCTTAGCTTTAGTTTTTCTTGGTTTATACAAATGAGGTATTAATACCAATGCAAAAAATGATGATCCAAAAACACTTACTGCAGCAAATATTCCTAAATCCTGTAATGCTCTTGATTTGATGAATAGCAAACATAAAAACGCCAGTGATGTAGTAATACTACTCATTACAATTGGCTTGGTTACATCATTATATAATTCTTTTATACTTTCATTACTTCTATAATGCGTAAGAATATGTAAGGAAAAATCCAATGTAATACCTAGTAAAATAGAACCTATTCCTATAGAAATAGCTGAAATTGTTCCTCTGAAAAGGTACAACGTTGCTATGGCTAATAAAGCTCCAAATACTGTTGGGATAAATAATATAATCGGAATACTTATTTTTTTATAAAAGAAGATTAATATTAATAATAAAATAGATAGCGCTATACTAACGGTTAGTTGTATATCTGATTTGATTTGATTTGCATTAGCCACAGCAACAACGGTAGCTCCATAATACCCAACAGATACTTTATTAACAAATGATGAATTTAAAGTAGTTTTAATCTCCTTTAATTTGGTTACAAATGCAGTGTTTTTATCCGTTTCATTAGATGATAATTTCGGTTTTATAAATAACAACAAATGCTTTTCATCGGCTGTCACTACAAAACCATCTTTAATAGTAAAATCATCACCTATTTGTAGCTCTTTCAATTTCTTCAGTCCTAAAAAACTAATTCCAAACGGATCCTTTAATATGGTATTTCTTGCAACAAAACCTGATGGTGATATTAAGGTTTTGTAATTGTCAGCAGTTCTTTTTTGTATTGCTTCAGTTGTAATTTTTTCTTGAATGCTATCATAATCTCTTTCATTTAAAAAAAAAGGCAAATTATCATATACAAAGTCTAGCGTTTCTTCAAAATCATCATCATTTACTACTCCTTGAATCTCATGTATATAATCGCCACAATCTTCCTCAAAGGCTAACACTAATTGAGTTGCAAACTGAGTTAAATCAGTAACCTTCCCTTGTTCTTCAACTTTTAAATGAACAACAATTTTATCCGAAAAATCAACTTGATCTAATACTTTATTTAAGGTTACTGCTTTTTCATTTTCAGGAATAAGCTTCGTAATATCTTCTTCAAATTTTAATTGAAAAGACAGGAATATTAATCCCCCTAACAACAGAAACATACTACATAAAGTAATTACTTTATGTGCTTTAATCCCTAAGTATATGCTATAAAAAAATTGACCCACTATTTTTCTTTTTTACTAAAAACCAATAGTGTAACATACCCTACTGTACCAAACAGCAAAGCTAAGAAAATTGCCAAAGAAAAACTACCTACCAAGTATTGTGATAAATGCGCCTTAAAATTGATGTTTTCTAGGTTAATATCGTCAATGTTATTGATTACTGGTTCAGCTCCAAGCATAAAAGCACCTAATTGAAAGCTACCAAAAATGATAAACGGAATAAATATTGGCAGACTTACATTAGAGAATGTAAATGCGATAACTTTATTTAATTTAAATGCAAGGGCCAAAAAGATGACTAAAGCGGTTTGAAATCCCCAAAAAGGAGATGTTCCTATAAAAACACCTAAAGCAATTGATAATGCTTTCTTTTCATTAGAGTCCGCATTGTGCAGGAAATCTTCTAAAAAGAATCGTTTAATTCCTTTTTTTTTTAGTTTTCTAAAAAGATCTCTTGGTTTGATATATAATAAAGCTATGAGTACCAATACAGTATTTAAAATACTAATACGGGTGAAATCTTTTATTGGCCTGAAATGTGTAACACGTTCCGATTCATCATACAACACTTGAATGGGTACATTTTTCACGGAAATTCCTTTCCATGAGGCACGTACAATAACTTCTATTTCAAACTCAAACTTATTAGTAAAATAGTTTAAGTTCGCTAACTCCTTTAATGGATATAAACGATAGCCTGATTGAGTATCGGTAAGCTTCACTCCTGTTTCAAAAGTATACCAGAAATTAGAAAAATTATTTCCGAAACTACTCTTTTTAGGAATCCCTTCCTGAGTCATATTTCTATCTCCAATAAGCAAACTACCAGGGGATTTTTCTATTTCCGAAATAAATATTTGTATGTCTTCTGGGTAATGTTGCCCATCAGAATCAATCGTTATAGCATAGCTATATCCTAATTCATTAGCTTTTTTAAAACCTTTTCTCAAAGCTACTCCTTTTCCCTTATTTTTAGGGAAATGAATTTGTTCTAATTTGGGGTAAGCTTTTAATATTTCTGAGGTACTGTCCGTAGCGCCGTCATTTACGATAATGATATTACTGGTATACAGCAAAACACCATCAATAACACGATTTAGCGTGCGCTCATTATTGTATGTTGGAATCAACACACAAAGGTTTAAATCATTAATTTTTTTGCTAATTATTGTATCCACTGCAGTTAAATGCTTGACTAATTACAAGTTCAAAAATACTTTTTTTTCTTCAGTTGTGAAGACTTTAGATTGTAATATATATTCTTTAATATTCTTTTTCAATCTTGAAGATTTAGTGGCTTTAAAATGACTTAAAATATAACCTTTATCCTCTTCAATATTCCCTTTGTACTTTAACAATTTAGGGGTGTTTTCCTGTATTCCAAGGCGAATAAAACGAAGTTCAATATTATTCGATGATTTTTCTATGGCATATTCTACCAAGGAAATCCCCTCTACAAAAAATTTCTTTTTTTCTTTTATTTTTTTGGAAAAACGACCTTTTAATGCAATACCAGCACCTTTATAACCTACTAAAACAGTTTTACTACTCTTAGTTATAGTTGTCAATTGCTTATTATAGACCTCAAGTTTAGTACTGTCTTGTGCCGCTTCCTTATATCCATTACGAATGGTATTCAAATCCAAAGATTGAATAGGAATACATAAAAGTGATATGATTATAATAATGGTTTTCAAACTATAAAAATTATAATTAAAACGATTTAAAATTAAACAACTTTGTAATTAGTAGTCAATTTTAATGCCACAGTATCATCAAACTTCGATACGTTTTTTACTTTATAGCCCCCATCGGTTTTTGTAATATCTAACGTCAATACTAAATCAGGTGTTTTCTCCGGATTTATAATTGCCATAAATTTAATATTACTTGATGATTGCATAAATAACGTTTCAGAAACAATTCCTTCTGTAAGCTCTTTAATTATTTGCATCATACATACTCCTGGTGTAACTGGATTTCCAGGGAAATGTCCTTTAAAAACCTCGTGGCTTTTATTAATGGTAATGGCAGCTGTTGTTTTGCTCTCAACAGTTTCCAGTGTGTTTACTTTGTAAAAATTTTTTAATAACATTAATCTTCTTTTTTTGAGAAATCAAATTTATAGGTTAATCCAACTTGATACAATTTATTAAATTGGTTTTCCTCATTATATAGTGGATTTGAGTCGAAATCATGCCAACTTCCTGAAAATACGTCAATAAATCCGCGTTTATACCTAGCCTCAATACCTATTCCGTTTTTGAACTCATAACCAAATCCTAAACCTATTGCCATATCCAAAAATGTAATATCATTTCCTTCATTTCTATTTGTAATACCTATTAGTGTATCATCGGTATCAAAGTCAAAACTTGGTGCTAGTATAAAATGAAAACCCGAATTCTGAACAAAAAGTTTGTTTGTTACAGATATAGATATGTAATGTATGTCAACATCTTCATTTTCAGCGTTTATAGCCTTACCTCCCTGATTAGAATAATTTATTTCGGGTTGTAAAGCATAAAAATCCGAAAATTTAAATTCTCCAAAAACTCCCAAATAAACATCTGACTTAGTTTCTAAGTTTGCATTTGTAAGTTTCGAAATATTAACCCCTGCTCTCAATCCTAGAGCGGATTTTTTTTGAGAAAAAGAAAGTCCAAAAATTCCAAGAATTGCTATTGCTAATAATAGATTTTTCATATTAAATAGATTTTAAATTTATCGTTAGTTTAATATTATAATGCAATATCTGAATATTTCTTGTAGTAACAGCTTTAATTTTTGAGAATAAACTACTTAATGCAACTTAACTAAATCCCCTATAAAATGCCCTTTAAAAAACTCATCATTTTTAAAGGGCATTACCAGCTGTTATTTTATCTTCAACAATTTCTAATGTTTTTACTGTTTATTTTTTTAAAACAACATTAATCTTCTTTTTTCGAAAAACTAAACTTATACGAAACTCCTAATTGAATTACTGAGTTTAAATAGTTTTTATCATATGAACTATCACTGCCAATAGTTGTAAAACCATCGTCTAAATCAATGATTCCTTGCTTATAACGAGCTTCTATTGTTAGACCTATAGGCAACTCATACCCGATACCACCTGTAAAAGATATGTCCATTTCAGAGTAATTTCTATGATCATCAAATACATTAAAGTCTATACTTGGACCTACAAGAACATTTATACCTAAATCTTTTAGAACAAAAAATTTATTTACTAAACCTAAAGACACATAACTAACTTCAAATGGCACTTCACTATATGTAGGACCTGTAGGATTACCTGACCACATAGTATCCCAAGGTGCAGTCTCTACCTTACCTGTAGCCCCCTGCTCAGAATAAGACGTTTCAACTTGTAACTCATAAAAATCGGATAAATGTACATTTACAAATAGTCCTCCATTTATTCCAAATTTAGATTCAGCTTCACTTAACCCTTGTAGTGTTGAATTATTTACACCTAGTCTAACTCCTGGACTTACTTTTACTTGTGAAACCATTGTACAAGTTATCACCATCAACATTAGTGTTAATACAGTTTTTTTCATTTTAATTAATTGATTTTAAATTTATCGCTAGTTTAATATTTTTGTGCAATATCTGAATATTTTTTGCGGTAGCATCACTTATTTTTGAGAATAAAAATACTACTTTTTCTTTTCCATTATTAACGCGAACAATCTTATTCAATCTCCCACCATTTATTAAATAGTAATACTTTTTGTTAACTATTTCGGTTTCAAACAACTCTGAATTATCTTTTATTGATTTACTGATTGCTTTTTCATTTTCACGTACTAATACTCTGAAATCTCTCTCTAAAATATTTAATAATATTTTTTTATCCATTTCATCTAAAATGTAATTCACTTTAAATTCATCTTTATGAAATGAAAAATCAAATATTTTGGCACCCATTTCTGTCGTAAAAACAACTCTATGATGAGCCTCTGCTATTTTTTTAACAATGAATAAACCGCCAAAAGACTTTCCGTAAACATCAATTTTTGCTTTATAAACGTAGTCTTTTACTACATCAGAAAAATATGAATTGGTAATTCCTTCATCAGAAACCTCTTGTATTTCAAAATTATTTCGCTGCTGGTATGAAGCACAACCTGCTAACAGGAATAGTAAACTAATGAGCAAATATCGCATCAGACAATGGTTTGTTTATTGTTCTATTACTAAATACAATTCTAGTATAATCATCAGAAGGTTCTATCATTTTTATTTCAACTACATCTCCCTGAGCATTAAACTGAATATGAAAAGCTTTTATGTATTTTGAAATTTTCTTATTTATAGGTCTAAAATGTACTTCACTAGTGGCTTCTTTCTTAAAATAGGCTATCTCAAATTCTTTTTCGTCAAACATGTCACCCTTTACACTATTTACAATTAGCTTATTCAATTGTTTAAAGAGCTTACTAGAACTTAAATTTACATCACTTTTTTTCCCTTCATCATTAATATATAGGTTTTCATTTTTAAAAATTACCGAATATACAAATGGCTTTACATATTCCCATTTTACTAAATCTGGGTTTTTAAATGCTAAATTTCCGCTAGTAACAATATCATTAGAAAGAAAATCTAAATGCTTGTATTGTACAAAATTACTTGAAATAGTATTCGTTTTTTCGGCTTGTGACTTTACTTTTTCTTTTAAAAGGGAAGCTTCCGTATTGGTCATTTTTGTTTGCGCATGTATTGCACTAACCATTAACAATAGTAAATAAATAATTTTACGCATATGCTTTTATATTAAATAGAGTAGCTACAGTAACCGCCTCCATTTTGTTATGTTTCAAAAATAACAATAATTGTTCCAAAATTTCAACTGATTTATCACTTGTGTCATGCAACAACACCACGTCTCCTTTTGTTAATCTTTTACTTATAGAGTTTAGTATTGATTCTTTTGACTTTGAAGTCGTATCTAAGGACCTTATACTCCATGCTATAGACTGTAAACCAACAGTTCTTACGGCTCGTTTTATACGCGGGTTTGTGACGCCGAATGGAGGTCGAAACAATTTTGCTTCCAAACCTGATATTTTTTTTATTAGCGCATTAGTTTGCTGCATCTCCAAAATCAAGTTTGAAGTTTTCATAAAACCTATTCCATTAGAATGTGAATACGTATGATTACCAATCGTGTGGCCTTCATTGATAATCCGTTGAAATAACTCAGGATGCTTTTCAATATTTTCACCAATACAAAAGAAGCTTGCTTTTACATTGTATTCTCTTAGCAATTCTAAAACCTTAGGTGTGAATTCAGGATGTGGGCCATCATCAAAAGTAATGGAAACTTGATTATTATCAATCTTATAATTCGCTATTAACGAATTTAAATGGTAGTTCCATCGGATATGAAGTGAACCAATAGCGGTTACTATTAGCCATAAGATAAATACAAGGATATAAAAGATAATTGACAGTGAAAACAATTGAATTAATACAACTGCTATGATTGTAATTATATTTACAACAGTAAACTTTAACATTTACGAAGTAAGGTAAAACTATGGTTTTCTCCTCTGTATTGATTGTATAATAATACCGTTTTAAATGAAGAAGGGTTTACTTCATTTAGCTTAACAGCCTCAGGTAAGTGTTGATTTTTTAATACTTTTGAAGCCAGCCAAAATCCAAAAGAAGATGCTGTATTAAATTCTCCACATAAGTGCTTGTAATACACTTGTTGCGTTTTTGAAAATATCCCGTTAGATAACTCATTATAATAAGTGTCAAAAATAATATCTCCGTTATTCCCTAAAACTAGTGCATCAATATCATTTACTGATAAATCTTTTTCTGCTAAAAATTGTTGCGCTAAATCAGAAACTGTATTTGTTATTGAATTATACATTTTTACACTGACAACTTCAGCGTAAGATGATTTGTTTTTATGATTTCCCAATACAAAAAAATTAGCTCCTTCACCAAAAATAGCTCCTTTTGTATTTGAATCTAAAACTTCTAATGAATTTGAAGATTCTGCTTTAACATGGTCAACCAGTCGATGTAATTTGGTAGTATGCTCTCCTATTTCATCAACACCACCAATTAATATATTTGTTGCCTCATTACAGTTTAGCATTAATTTGGCATCTAATAATGATGACTCAAATGAGTTACTTGAGTGTACATAGGTAAAGTTATACCCTTTACATTTTATACCTAATGCAATTTGCCCACCTACCGTATTGTGAGTAGATTGTATAAACGATGTAGGTGTTAAATATTGTTCATCGTTATCAATAATTGCACTTACAAATTTTTCAGAATCTCTTACACAACCCATTCCCGTTCCAGTAATGATAGCATCTACATTTTCCAAACCAGCTTCTTCAAGTGCTAACTTAGAGGCTACAACTCCCATTTTGATTCCTTTGGCCATTCTCCTAGCAGCTGCAGGCGGTATATAGTCCTTATAATTTGGGTTTACTACAGGTAATACTGTCTCAGTGTGAGATATTATTTCTTCTAAAAACTGTGTGTTATCAAATGTTTTTTGAGCCGAAATTGAACCAACACTATTTACATATACTTTTTCCATTATTGTTCCTTTGAAAAAATTACTGTTGAACAATTCCCTCCAAACCCTAATGAGTTCGATAATACCGTTTGCAACTCTTTTTCTTTAAGGATTGTTTGAGGAGTAATATCAAATTCTTTCATTTGAGTTTTAAAATTCAAATTTGGGTAAATCACATTGTTTTGTAATGCCAATACTGCATATACTGCTTCAATAGCTCCAGCAGCAGCTAACGTATGCCCTGTATAGGCTTTTGTTGAGCTAAAGTCAGGAACATCATTCCCAAACACTCGTTGAATGGCTCTACCTTCTGATAAATCATTATTTCCCGTAGCAGTACCATGTGCATTGATATAATCAATTTCTGATGGTTTTAATCCCGCCACTTTTAATGCCTGCTCCATAGCCAAAGTTGCTCCATCACCATTTTCAGAAGATGCTGTTTGATGAAAAGCATCATTTGCATTCCCATACCCTTTTACGTATGCTAACACTTTTTTGTTTTCTGCCTTTACAACTTTATCAGATTCTAAAACCAAATATGCAGCAGCTTCTCCTAAATTTAAGCCTTTTCTATATTCATCAAAAGGAGTATTATAGGTATCAGAAAGAATCATCAAAGTTTTAAAACCATTAATGGTAAACTTTGACAAACAATCCTTACCTCCTACAACTACTCTATCCAACTCTCCTGATTTAATCAACCTAGCGCCAAGCATAATTGCGTTTGCCGCTGAGGAACAAGCCGTGCTTATAGTAGTCACTAAACTTTGTTCTAAACCAAGTTGTTCAGCAATTTTTTGAGTAGAATCACCAGCATGATGGCTTTCAATATACTTCCGATGTGTTGCATCGTCAAAATACTCATAATAATACTGTTCAGTCATATCCATTCCACCAACACTTGTTGAAGAAATTAATCCTGTTTTGTATTTATTAATATCCGTGATTCCTGCATTTTCAATAGCTTGTTTAGCAGCTACAACACCTAACAACGCTGTTCTAGAATAATTATTATCAGAGCTTAGTCCTAATTGCTTTTCTAACGCTGCATTTGTAAAGTCAATTTCACCAACCATTATATCATTCTTATGAATGGTATCTATCTTAGAAATTTTAGAAATTCCTTTTTTACCTTCAATAAGTGACGCATAGTTTTCCGAAACATTATTTCCTATAGCGGAAATAATCCCCATTCCAGTTATAGCTACTCCTTTACTCATACTTTAGATTAAGTTATTAAAAATCCAAATGATATTATTCTTCTTCTCAAATATTAATTAGACTTCGACAAGCTCCGTCTAACAATCTTATTTTGTTCTGTTAGCAGTAATGTAATTTGCCATTACTTCTACTGATTCAAAGATTGTTTTTCCTTCTTTAGGGTCAGTCAATTTAATTCCGTAATCTTTATCAAGCATTACGATAAGCTCTAAAGCATCAATAGAATCTAATCCTAAACCGTCACCAAATAACGGATCGTTATCTGCTATTTCTTCCACAGAAATATCTTCTAAGTTTAATTGTTCTATGATGTTTTCTTTTAATTCTTGTTTTAATGCTTCCATCTTAATTATTATATAATTTTATTATTTCTTTTGTATTATGTTCTATTTCTCCTTGTTGCGAAACTAAATATAAAAATGCTTCATAATCATCGCCATCATATTCTACCCATCCGCAAAGCACATCTGTAGCCTTTTCATCAACTAGTAAACTAGTTGCATAAGTAGCTAGATGCTCCGCATTGAAGCCGTCAAATATAAAAAAACTATTCTCAGAATATAGTTTATGCTTAATACTTATTTCTCCTATACATATATTTGGTAAAGTATACACAAAAACCGCTGGACTAGGATAATAATTTTCTTGATGTTGAATAGATTCTTGGTGTTTTCTATCCGTATCCAAGCTTGACGCTTTATTTGAAAACACTAGTGCTATATTATTCTCTTCTTCAATATTCAAGCTCTCATTATTAAGCAAAATATCTCCTGCTAAAAATGCAAGTTTACTCAAACTATCCATTTTAAAAAACTTTGGATATTTTGTTTCAGTAGCCTTATAAGCTGCCTTTATAAATGACTTAAAATCTAACTCTTCATCTTTATAAATAACTTCACCATTTAACGAAACAGTATTGTTTTTTATATGAGTATAGGATTTTATGTAATATTCTAAAGCCATCAACTTATTTTTTCTTGCAAATGAATATCGTGTGGTATTCACCTACATTAATATCCTCTTTTATCATTAAACCAGCTTTATCTACCAATTCAATCATATCTTTGGCAGCATACATTTTACTGTTTCCGTTTGCCATAACCGTAAAATATAAAGAAGTTGCCTCCAATATAAACTTAGCGTTATCAAACTTTTGCCTGTCTGTATATGTTTCCATAATTAACAGTTCCGCGTCATCACTCATAGATGACACACAAGTAGACAGTATTTTTACAATTTCATCTTTAGAAAAACAATCTAAAAACTGACTCATCCAAATTAATTCTGCTCCTTCTGGAATACTTGGACTATCAGACAACCAATCAATTTCATGACCAGTTACACGGCTTTCAAATCCATTGTTTTTAACATTCGCTAAGGCCTTTTTTAACTGCCCAGGAAGATCTACCATTTTCACAGAAACATCATCTTTAAAGCCACATGCTGCAACAGCAAATTTCCCTGTATTTGCACCAACATCAAAAATTGATTTTGGATTACTTTTAAACACCGTTCTTAAAGCTTCTTGAAATACACCATCAGAATAATGATGATCAAATTCAAACCAAGCTTGTTGCACTTCAGGAGTTAATTGTGATAAACCTTCATATATGGTATCCCACTCCCCTAAAACTTTTAACCCAGAAGGTTTTCCTGTTTTTATTGCTTCTGGTAAATGAAATAAACCTTCATAACACACTTCGTTAGTAAAGTTTAAATTCACGTTTACCGTTTCATTATATGTCAAAAAGTATCCTGTTTTTGTTAATTCAAAATTTCCGATTTCATTTTTTACAACAACATCAGAGCTTTCTGCTATTTCTAATAACACTCCAACTCCGTATTCACTAATTGATAATTCTGAAGCTATCTCTTCTATTGATATCCCTCCTTTTTTTCGTTTAGAGAATATTAAATCAAAAACCCCTAATTTTCTTAAAGACACTACTGCCTGAAATAAAAATGGCCCTAAAGCAATTTTTTGTGCTTCCTGTATAGCATCTATAGCTTTAATTGGTTGAGTAGACATATTTTTTCGTTTTTTATTTTTTTTGGTTAATTATTTACTTTCTTAAAAAGCACTGCGGTATTACATCCTCCGAACCCAGAAGCTGTTTTAAGAAATATATTTAAATTTTTTGATTTCGTTTTTTGAATTACATTAATAGGTTGTGAAACTCCCATTTCATCAAATCCTAATGACGCATATAACATGTTATTTTTTAATGAATGCATCCCTACAATTGTTTCTAATAATCCTGACGCACCTAAAGTATGTCCAAAATAACCTTTTAAGCTATTCACAGGAACCTCTCCTAAATCATGTCTATTAAAAGCAATTGCCTCCATTTCATCATTAAAATTTGTAGCTGTTCCGTGTGCTGAAATGTAATCTATATTACCAGAAGTGATTTTGGCTTGTTTTAATGCCGATTGTATACTTCTATACAAACCTTCTCCCGTTCTTGATGGACCGGAAATATGATTTGCATCATTACATGATCCTTCTCCTATTACCTCTACAGCATTGTCATTTATCAAGGTTTTATCAGAAGTAACTAATACACTTGCTGCTACCTCCCCTATATTAATTCCAGTACGGTTTTTACAATATGGTTTACATGGAACATCGCTCATTGCCTGAAAAGAATTAAATCCAGACAAGATAAATTCCGTAACCACATCACCACTAGCTATAAAAACATGATCATAAGTTCCCTGACTGATATACCTTTTAGCCACTGCAACTGCTAAAATTCCTGATACACATGCATTAGAAAGCACAATAGCATCATCTTTAAAGTTAAAAAACTCACTTACTGATTTTCCTAATTCATTTAAATAGGAACGTTCTTCAGGAAAAGAATTATTCTCGTCCAAAACATCAACATTTCCTTTAGTAGTCGAAATTATCAAACCTACTTTATCTGTTATGTCAATTTCAGAAGCAGTAATACAATCGTTTAGTGATGTAATCATCATTTGCTCTAAGCGTGTGTACGCTATAGAGGGATTTAATTTATCAAATTCCTTTTGAAGCTTATCCGTATCAATTAATGATGAATAAAAAGGTTTAGGCAACAAGGTTTCATCATCAATCAATGCCAATCCTGACACTTCATTATGAATGTTTTCAATCACCGTTTCAGTATCAAAACCTAATGATGAAATTATATTATTATATGATAGATAAACCTTACTCATTTACTAATCCTAC
>Ga0209395_1001521_pt1 | contig 32140 bp, 28 predicted proteins | sample GOMGulsemesocosm_3_FD_184635 | JGI IMG/M metagenome (GOLD analysis project Ga0209395, IMG submission 184635) | Methane-oxidizing microbial communities from mesocosms in the Gulf of Mexico - GOM9D Gulf of Mexico (SPAdes) (version 2) | ecosystem: Environmental > Aquatic > Marine > Cold seeps... | reverse complement strand
ATAGCATATTTATTGTGGAGATTAACATCAGCATTATTCGTGATGAGCAAACGAACCATTTCAACATTGTTTTTTTCTATCGCTAAAAGTAAAGGTGTTCCTTTAGACTTATCTTTATAAGTCCATATGGTATCAACATCTTCACCTGCAACTATCAATTGTTTTACTTTCTGAATATCACCACTTTTTATTGCTTTAAATAAAGGCGTATCACTCGTTTTGGCAAAAGTAGTTAAAGATAACAAGCCTAATGACATTAAAAGAGCAAAGAGAAAGAAACTGGTCATTTTGTTCTTTGTGTTAAACATAGCTATTCCTTTTCGTGACTTTTAATGTGTCTAATTTCGTGATTACATGATTTATTGAGTAGTTAAATACTTTTTATACTTATTTACTTGTTCAGCAGAGCCGGGAACGGGATGTTTTTTCAGATATTTAATATATTTTTTTTGCATCCATAAATATCGCGTATGCATTTCGCTACCTCTTATACTTTTTAAACTAAGGATTTCTTCAATATCACGAATAGCATATTCAATTCTATCTAACACCCAGTATCCATTAACCTTTGTCATTAATAACTCACTAAACATCGCAGGCTTTCCCATTCTAGTGAAGTATCTTCTTATATTTTTAACGAGTGCGTATCTTTCATGGGGTGATTCAAGCACAGTTCCCATTAAATCGGTATCGCCACACGCTATATTCAAGTAGCCCTCTTCAAGACTTAGATCGAACCTCAACTTCAAAGCTGCCATTAAATCATCGGTATTCCCTCTGCGAACTGCACCGCAAATTTTTCCATCATTATCAATTGAGCGATACGGAGTTTTTGCCTTTTCATCAGCCAACAACCTAATGATTGTTAGGTTAACCTGTTTATTTCTTTCTGAAGGGCTTAGAAATAAATCCCTATTCTTATCTATAGCAGCCGAAAATGCCGGCTTTAAGTTTAGGTGGTGATAAACTCCCGCAGAGCTGTATTCTTCTTTGATAACATACTTAGTGTGAAGGTTAACATCAGCATTATTCGCAATGAGAAAACGAACCATTTCTATATTATTTTTTTCTATCGCTAATAGCAAAGGGGTACTTTTAGTTTGAGTTCCAGTACTTCTTTGAGTTTTGTCTTTATAAGCCCATACCGTATTAACATCAGCACCTTCAGATAACAGCTGCTTTACTTTGATGGTATCACCATGATTAACCGCTTCAAATAACGCATTACTGTCGTTTTTTGCATGAGCAAAGGTTGATAGCATGATGAAAAAAATCATCGATAATAGACCCGCGAATAATACAGGGTAGGTTTGGGTGTTGTTATTATGTTTTATATGCTGTTTATGATTTTGACTCAATGCTGGCATACATGCCCCTATTTATTAGCTTGTGACTGCGAGGGTTATTTTTAATGTTTTTTATACTGCCACTGATAAATGATTATTATCAGTGGCAATATAATCATTAACCTAAGGTTATCTCTTCTTCTACCCCTTCATTTAGTAAGGGTGATTTAATGTCGCAACTACACGGCTTAAACGTTCCCGCTTCGGGTGAAAATTTTTGCCCTACCTCACAGCTAAGTAATTCAAAATCATCGCCAAAATAGTAAGGCCCCTCGGTTGCCGACACAACCTGCATTTGTTGTGTGTTTTTATCAAACTGCAATGCAATCAAATCAGAAGTATCAACCGAGGCTGCATTTCCAGACGTATAAAAAATCACGTTAGCTTGTTGAGTAATAGGGTTATGACATACGCCTTGATATTGAATTTTTGAATTGTCTTCAATAACCTCGTCGCCTTGTTTAATGTCATCTACAAACAATTGCGCTTGTAATTGCATTTCATCGAGCCCGGACTCAACCATGTGTAATTGTTGTTTTAGAGTAGAACCAGCAATAAAGTTAGCCTCAACCATAATCTTTTGGTCTTGATAGGGATATCCTGGCCTGCTTCGGTCAACAATATTAACGGTATAGGTTAGCTCTTCTTGTGCCCAACTAGGGTTAATGGTCATATTTAGCGAGAGTACGAAAAAAGGCAAGAAACACTTTCTAATCACTTTATTGCAAGAGATGACTGTTATTTGTTTTAGTTGTGTACTTTGTATTGCTTTCAAAGTTATTCCTTGCTTGTTTTAGTATTGGCTTTATTTGCTGGTTTTGTTTAGAGACTTAACACTAAACTAACCGATTAACGCTCTATCGAAAAGACGATACTAACCAATAACCTTGAAAATTCATTAACTTCATCGTTTTTGTCGCTTCGAAAAACTCATCATTAAATATACCCGATATTCTAATCTGTAAATTCGCGACCTTTTTAGTTTCATTATTAAACTTATCTTTAACCTTTTTCAAGCTTTCATCAAGCACCGTATGTTGAAACTGTCGGATCGGTTTTATCACTTCGTTTTTATGTTTCAAACTTAATTTAAGCGCAGCCTGTAAAGTAGACAAGGTAACGACACGATTAAAGTCATTGCTTGATAACGCCGCCGTCAAATAAAGCCCCGCCACCTCTGAAGGGCTATTATCTGTTGGTATTATCTGCGAAACTTGTTGTATTTTTTGTTGTTGTATTTGTTTGAGACGGTGTGCAAAACATACGTTATTCGATTGACAGCCCTCGACCCATTGAATGTTATTCACATCATCTTTTTCGCCTATTAATTCATAATTTTTACCATGGTAAATGCCCTGCTCATTAGTGTTCACGAATATTCGTCCCCGCAAAGCTGTTCCTACAAGCCACTTAATTGATGTTATCTCTTGATCAATATCTATAACATCACTAGGTATACCCTTACTTCCAGCTAAACATTCACTCAGACTAGAATATTTGATAACACAGCTTTCAATGGCGGCAGTTAGTTTTAATGTTACTTTTATTATTGGTAATTTTTCTTGTTGAAGGGATAAGTAAGCGGCGTTTATCTTTTGATTAGCAGCGCTAACCTTTGTTAGAGAATTTGCGTAACAAAGCATAGGTAGACAGCCAGTAATTATTACAACAAGTAGAGTAAATAGTTTCATGCAAGCCTCCTTTGATTTAAGGATAGACTTTAATTGAAGTAATTGCTTTTTATGAGTGTGTTACTGCTAATATAGGGTATTAGTAAATGTATGAATGAGGTTTAACATGAAGCTTAAGCTAGACATTATTAACCTAACCTCATTATTCCTGTGTTTTTTTATATCTATGAACTCTAATGCTTCAGCAACTTCTAGTGACTTTAAGCAATGCGTTTTACTTAAAACTAAAATATTAGAGTATTGTCTTAAAGATGATCACCTTAAAAATAATGAGATCAACATTAGTGATTATTGCCAGAAGAAATTGACAAAATCCTATCAGAATTGTCACAAACGCGTAGTGAAAAAATATAAACCGATGAGCAAAGCAGAGCAAGAAGCCTTTCGAATTAGGAAGGAAGCGTTAATCAAACAAAAACAATTAGAAAAGAGACACACAAACTAAAAGATAACGAAATGCATACGCGTCTTTTATATATGCAATGGAAATACATAAATTGGCTACAACAACATCCTACAAAGGCTCCGCTGAAGAAGTAAAAAACTTTAAAAATGGATAGACGATAAGGCTAAACAATGCTGTATCACCTGTTTCATTCAAGTTTAGCTCATGCTACAAATATAATTACTGATTAATTTCAATCATTAAGCATAATCACAAATCAAGAAAAATCGCCTCGTTGCAAACGGTTTAATAAATCCATTACAGATTCAGGATCACATTCAAGCTTATCAACCGGTGCGTCGTCCAATAGTTGACATTTGGGTGCTAAAAGCCATTTTAATGCTACATCAGGCTTCTTAAATAAATCGAGTAAAGTAGTTTTTATTTCTGGATGACTTTCTAACAAGTCGTTAAGTAACTGCTCAGAGGTCATAGTGAATCCTTGTTTATATTAATTTTAATAAGTGCTATCTGCTTAGGAGACATACCCAGTCGAAGCATATCCAAATCAAATATGTCCGCTTCCACATGCTGCTCTTCGCCGATACATTCGTAGTGGCTTCCTGACATTGTTATAAAGGTATTATCTTCCCTTGAGTCGATGAAGTTAGTGCAGACGTAGTCCCCAGGCGAAAACCTGCCAGTCTCATCACACACCACATCACCCCATACTATTTGCCGTAATAATCTTGTAGAGGTTTTATCTTCCAAGTTAATCAGGTCAACTAGGTACCAATTTGTAATTGTAGTTTTCATTCCCCCTCCTACCTTGAGTATCGTTCTGAACGTGGAATTTCTGGCGGTAAATGTTCATAAAGCCAAGTGTTGTCATGCTTATAAAGCCACATATAAGACGCCCCTTGCGCCCGCCTTATCAATTTTCGTGATGCAGCAGGGTTACGGCTCATATGCTTCAGAATTGTTTTTCTATGAAACTTTTGAATTTGGTAAAACCAGATCCTTTTACGCCACTTCACAAGCTCTGAGTGCTTGCGTAACACTTGTTCAACAGCACCTATTGATATTCCAAACTTCATGGCTATATCAATTGTCCTTTCACCCAGCATCAACATCCGCCATATCGTTTTTTCAATGTTTGCAAAGACCTTACTTGGACGACAAGCAACTGATATCCCTGCTTTCTGGGCCAGAATTTTCAACGTTGTTACGCTTGTGCCAATTAACTTACTAACACCTCTTAAGCTTTTCCCTGATTGAAGTAACATCTTCGCTTGAGGACTTAATTCAATTGATTTTTTTTGCTTAGAAATTACGACTGGCAGTACTATCTGTGAAACATCAGCTTTTCTCACTTCGGCTACAAATTCATGCCAGTCTTCAAACAAAGCCTCAATCAGAACTAAGTGTTTTAGTGGGTGATGGTTAACATGCGATTGATAAAAAAGGCACTCTGGGAATTGTGCTTTATGAAGTTGCTGCTGGATATAATCAAATGCAGCCATTCCAACCACGATACCTTTTAACCTATTGCCTATAAGCACTCTAAGTTGCCGAAATCGAATTCGATGATGCGCTGTAATCATATCCATTTCACTCAGCCGTCTTCTGTAAGCTAAGAGACACTGCTGTTTAGTGAAAGCGTTAATTTCCAAATTGTGCATATCTTGAATCAGAGCAGCATAACGTTCTTCCATGGCCTTAGATGACCTCTCAGCCACCGTCTCTGGCAACATTGCCTGGGATTTAATCCGAGGTACGGCATGCAATAATTCATGGTGATCTGGGCACACCACAATACCGGTAAGTTGGTGGATTAAATGCCAAAAAGGAAAACCATACTCCTCAATATCTTCCTTGATACAATGGCGACAACTAAACAATAGCTGACCAGGGGTAATGCGATTCGCGACCATCCCTAAACTAGATTGTAAATCTCGTGTTTTCCCATTGGATAGGTTTTCCCATAGCAACTGACACAATTTTTCTGGTGAAAATGTCGAATAATATTGATATGGAGTCATAAGCTGGATAATGGTGCCCACAGGCAACTTGGCTGCCAATGACAATTGCGGCAGGAAGCTGGGGAATTCATTTGATGCTCTTCCATGTAAAAGCCCCAGCATCGCCATGGTATTAAATCTAAAGCTAGGGTACCCAGACATTAAGTGATAGCGACTAACCAAACTATAGGCAGTTTCCCCTTCAGCTGGAGCCGGAAAGAAAGTAAACCTGTTTAAGCTTTTCATATCAGGCCTCGCTTATCTCAATTATATTTTTGGTATATTGTCTAGTTCACCAAACATGACACGAATTAATATCAAGTGAACAATTGGCGATATTAATTTCCCCTCATTAAAAGCTGCCTGATAGAGTGACAATATGGCTGAACGTTTTTGATTACCGCCGCTATCAGCGTTAGTAAATAACAATCGATACAAGCGTGGGTCTAAAGCGTTGTCGATGTGATGTTGGGCATCCTGTACGATGCTACGCTCTTTTATATTCAACACCCCTTGCCTCGGCCCAATCCCTAACCATTGACGGTACGCTGACTGCAACTGAATCAATGTCAGATGGTTAAAGTCACCTTGCAACAACCGATACGACATATGCTGAATCCATTTAACATCGTCGTTTCTAAACTGCTCGACAGTTCCAATAGCTGAGCAGCAATTATCACAAATGTCATTCAATGGCGGTGCCAGCAACTTTCCAAGTTTTTGCCAATCATTACCACACGCTAGGCACCCACTCCTAAGTAACGTGCCATGTTCATGGCAATAGGTTGTACTAGGTAATTGATGCGCCACATGGAAGTAAGGGAATCCATGTGTTTCAATATCTTCTTTTGCGCACTCTGAGCAATATCGCCAAATATTCGTGTAACGAACAACTCTAACGGATGGTGCCAATAGGCGTTGATTACTTTCAACACACAAAGCATTTTTATCAGGAAGAAATGACCGGTAAAAATTAAATAGAGAATGTTCCCTCACAAAGTTATCCAAAGAGTTTTCTGAACACCATTGTTTGTGAGCATCACTATAACTTTGTCGCCATATAACACCTGGTGTCAAAGCATCAGAATCCTGAGTGATGGAAGATACAGTATCAGGCATACTCCGGTAGGATGAATACAGAAACAAACGTGCCAAAGGTCCCAAAGCGTGTTCACCCGGTAAAATATGCACATTAGCCAAAACGGCTTTTCTCTGGTTCATTTAATTCACCAACTTCTCAATTAATTCATCTTTCGACAGACCTTTAAGGTTACGGATATCATCAATTGGTATGTAATCTTCTGCCACTTCGTCAAACTCAAGAACCTCACCTTCATCTACATTATTTTTCTTTGCTAATCTGTCATGGTAAATAATGTCATTGTTGATAGCCTCCTCAACAAGTCGCTCATTAGAGGTCTTAAAAGCATGGTTTGGCAGTATGTCCTCAAACCCATAATCATCCCCCGATATCAAAGACGCTATGGCATTATGAAGTAGATCAAATTGCTCATAATAAACCTCATCAAGCAATTCAATCGATAATATTTCTTCTTCAGACTCTACCGCCTGTTCATACGCTAAGCGCATTAGTCGTGCTGTTAATGCCGGCAGGCCAGCAGTTAGGTCATGCACATGTGTCATGAATTTCAAATCAAACTCAAAAGACTTTTTCAATAAGTGTGGATAATGAAAGCTTTCAAGAAAAATAGACCAATACGATTGCCCTCCGAGCTCCAGATTTGGTAAGTCATTTTCTATATTGGTAATGTCAAATTTACGTGAGGAGCTCAATCGTCGCGTGGTACTCATGGTTGTATCAAACAGTGGCCGGGCCTTAGGTGTTCCCGCAACGATAAGAGGAACGCCTACGGAATTAAAAAAATCATCAATAAATTCCAGCGTTGGATAGTCGTCTTTGGCACCGATTGATGCACAGCGCTGTATTTCGTCAATAAACGCAACACCTAACGAGTGATTTAATGCAACTTTTTTAGCCTCTTGAATAAGAATAGGAATAGATATGCTTTTGCCTTTCCATTCATTGTAATATTTCGTGCCAATCACCAAGTCCACCGCTATGAAAAAGCTCAATACAAAGCCCCTACGTGTCTTTGTAACTGGCGCTTGAAATTCGATATAAACGATTTGATCTAAAATCAAGCTCTCGCCTTTGTAACTCGAATGCCGTATAACTTGCGGAATAAAAGAGTAGCACTGTCTTACAGACAAGGTTTTACCCGCACCAGATACACCAATGATTGAAATACACTTTGACAAGTTTTTTGTTACAGGAAAATGGTAATCCTCTTCGACAGATACCTTGTGTTGCTCAGCTTTCATATCACGAGTTACTGGGTTTCTGTGAATATACCCCGTTAAGATATTCTTCAAAATAGTTTTGTATAACAGGTACAGCCCAGGATGAACCGTATACGTTAAATCGATCAATTCAATACTCAATTCACGTTCAAAATCATCAAGCTCTCCGTCTTCATCATATGACACTCGGTAAGCTATTTTTTCAGCGAAGCTTTGAATATCTAACGCAGGACGAAGGGCCTCAATCAAAGGATTCCCTTCTATTTTGGCAATTTCAAACGGTTTATATGGTTTATATACTGCTTTTTCAGCTTTTAATTCAGTTTTCAAGATGATTCCCCTCCATATAGGGCTGCTAGGTTTTTCTGCTTAGATTTGCCAATTATTGGCATATCAATAGTGCCTGATTTCATACTTACTTTACCTTGACCATCAACACTCAATATATCCCTGAATAGGTTAGCCGTTGCATTGCTTTGCATGGCTTTCTCAATGAGCGCCATTGTCGACACATGCTTTTGAGGTGATTTGCTGGTTGGCGCGTTCGAATCTTTCAACCGCTCTTTAGCTAAAGCTGTTTGAGCTGATGTATCATTCATTTTTTCTGTTCTAGCTTCACGCTCTATGCATTGTTGAATTGCTTTTTCTTTGGTATACAGCTCCAAACGGTGTAATGCATCAAACCAGTTTCGATTGCGGTAGATTTCCGAATGGTCATTCAAACTCGCGGTGTAAATTTTTCCTTCATGCCGATACCAAATTTGGTTGGTATCACTATCGAGGTAACGCACCTCTAGAGACTTCACCGGGCGAGATTTAACATCCGTCAACCACCTTTTTGAGTGCGCAAACTCGCAAGAATAATGCAATTTTTTAAACTTTATACCTTTAGATGTTGTAGCTGCTTTCCCTGAGGGTAATAAAGCAAACAGCACTTGTTCTTTTGGGAAACGCTTGCCGCGTCCTTCATTCATATAATGTTTCATACCGAAATTCCACACAGCTAAAGAAGTAGAGCTGATGCCTTCTTCCGACATGACTTGGTCGTGAATATTATTTTTAAAAACTTTGTTATTACGGTAAAGTGTCTGAGCAATAAGGATACGGATAAAATCGTAGTAGGTGTACGTTGCAAAATTGGATGCATGTGGTTGCCCCTTTTCAGGCAAACGTTCGACATAACCCGGCATAAATTGGATTATGTCTTTTTTATCTACTTCAAAACCCCCTTCAACACCACCTTTACTTCTCCCACTGTATATAGCGGTATAATTAATACAATCAATTCCCATACTTTCATCAAGTAGTTGAGCCATGTTGTCTTTGGGAAATTCAACACCGTTGTCAATCGTCAACTCTGTACAAGTGACGTCACAAGGCCATTGCCAAGGTTCAATATTAATATCGTATCTTTTACAAAATTCGACCTTATCGGTAAAAGCATTGTAAAGCGCTTGCATCACACCTTGCCAATTAGGGCCTCCTATTCCTACGTGGAAGCCTACAACCATGCCTGAATAGACACAGCTCACCCGATAAGTAACGGGACGACCCGATGACAAGCGTTGTTCATGAAAATATGGGAATATGAGGTAAACATCTTCTTTGGTTGCATCTATTTCATAGCGAAAAGATGGCCCTGGCACTCCATCACGAGCACGACCAAACCTACTCTCATATTCTTTTAGGAAATGTTTTTCCCCATCTTTTCGCCATATAAACGAACCATCTTTTTCTAGTTGTTTAACATAGCTATAGTACTGCGCAAAACTGATACATTCAGATTGAAGTAATGGTACTCTTCTCGTACTTTTTTCTCCCTCTTCATTTTCAGTAACCACCTCTCTACTTTGATAATAAAAATCATAAAGTTGATATTGCTGTGTATAATTAAACCGCTTAAATAGTCGTTTACCCAGCTTACGTAAAAGCTGTTTTATTGACTGTTCATCCTGATGAAGCCGATTACGATATTCACTATATTTAGCTTTACGTCCACGCTTTGGGGAATCGACTTTCATCTCGAATGCTGGTTGATAGTTGCAACCGCAATAACGATAATTTGGAAACAGTGCCTTTCGACTTCGTCCTCTAAAAAAATATTGCGCCAGCAATCTTGCTATTTGTGGAGCTTTAACACCTGTTTCCTGACTTCTCTGTTGAATGTGTTTGTTGCCGCCCTCTTTATACAAGTACTCATAACACTTTTCATCATCTTCAATAATTGGGCGAATTAACTCAAAATTATCATCAGCAGTTTGCTCACGTTCCATAATGAGTGCTTCTTTTTGCATTTTTTGAAACTGCTTTGGTATATACAAACCATTCTCGTACTCTGCTCGCTCAACTTGATATTCATACTTACTTAGATGGGCAATGAATTCATCTAAGAACATTTTATCTGGCTTATTTTGTCTTCTTGCCGGACGAACTATTGATTTTTTTGGCGAATCAGAACGTTTTTTACGTCTGACAGGTGATTTATTCAGGTCGTAATAGGCAACTTTCCCTTTTTTAAGATTAACGTCCACAACCAAATAATGAATAGAATTGGTCTTTGTATGAAGGATTGAGTGTTTCTGAAACATACTAAGCAGCCTCTTTCATCAATAAAGGACGAAAAGGGTTAATCTTAACTTCTAAGTCAGCTGGAATTTGATGAGTCCAAATCCCCCATTCAAACAATGCCATAAGGTCTGTATCACCAAGCCCTAGTTTTGGTTTAAGCTTATCCAAATGCTCTCGCACACTGATATCTTCGTGTGCAAACCAAGAATCCATAAAGCAGTTGATGAAACGAACTTCATGTTCAATAAATTCATCTTTGTAGGAAGCTGAAGCACGGTGAGCTTTTAGGTTATGTGCGCAGTTTTTAGAAATATGAGCATCAGTAATAAGCTTGAATTTGATCTTCTTCTTGAAGTAGTAGCGTCTTTCAAGCTCAAGCTTGGCTAAAGTACGGTTGATTGAAACGGGATGTTTCGATTTAAAATCAAAGGAATCAATCGGTTTATATGAGTAAGCTACCTTTACAATTTTTTTTAGTTTTGGATCATATTCTCGACAAAGTAAATCCGTTGACATGACATAGGCTTCACCATCCTTATCCATCGGGTAACGGATCTTCATCCCATGGGCAATACGAACTGCTAGCTCTATATCCCAAAGAGGAAATTGCTCAAAATAGTCGATGACATTAGGTAGTGATTCATAATATATACCTGACCGATATTCACCATCCGATAAAAAGTGATGATTCCGCTTGGCTTTACGACCTTTTAAGAAATGCCTACGTGTTCCTTTGGGACCTGACCAAACTTTAATCAAAGGCTCATACGTGCCGTTGGAAAATAACTTTAACCAAGCAGTAATAATTTTAGTGGCATTATTGATTTTAACCTTCATGAAAAATTCCAAAAGAAAGAAATAAAACAAAAAAACAAGGCTTCGAATTAAGACAAGAAACAACTCCGTATTTTTCAATGTTACCAACCAGTTTATAGATACATGTAATTAACATAACTTAGACTCAACCATTAATTCCTTATCTATAGCTTAGCTCCTAAAATGCTATCGTCAACCACAAAAACAAACCCAAACCCTTGTTTAATAAGAATATATATTTTTGCTAATATTATGTGTCACGAAGATTTTTGACACTTTTATATATTTATTTGTATATTAATAATGGTTAAAGCAATGAATTAGAACGTAAAGCTTAAAAATGTCACTCGTAATGATGAAATTAGTTATATTTTCATTGATATAGTTGCTATCAATTTCTGACAGAAAAGGCAGTTAAAATAATTTAAAAATATTTTTAGCCAATTCAGAAGCAATTCTTGTTTATTCCGTAATTTTCTCATATTATCGTATTAATCATTTCAAGGTTTTGATGGTAGCAATAGATATGACAGACGAAATATTAACCATTAAAGAAATCGCTGAGTATTTAAAGCTCAATGAAAAAACTGCTTATCGGTTAGCAAGTGAAGGTAAATTACCCGGATTTAAAGTTGGTGGTAGTTGGCGTTTTAAACGTGTTGACTTGGAAAAATGGATAGAAGAACAAAAGGACAAGAGATGATCCCCAAGTACCAACAATTTATGCGACCTTTTCTTGAAATAGAACAAAATACTAATGGCGATGAAGCATTACTTCGTACAGACAATATGACTCAGTCAATACTGACAAAAGCCTTTTGTGGGGAATTTGTAACTTAAATGGCAAAGGAATCAGCCGCTAAGCAATTAGCAACGAAAATATTGCAATCAATGTATCGCCCTAACGGGCGAGGCCGAAGTCACTCATTCATGTATGGTAAGCCCGGGTGCGCCACTTGGGATAAGCGACTCGGCACTGAATTATATTACAATCAAGATTCGTTGCTAGAAGCTGTATTTTTCTTACGAGAAAATGGGGCAAGCTATCTAAAAAGAATCCCTTTTAGAATCATCAAAAGCAAATTAACCGAGTTGGTATCAGAAAACTATGGAATTTGGGGTAATGAAACTTTCGGTGCACAGTTTGAAGCCAATTATTTTGAATTTGTTTCCGAAGCATCGTTAATCCAGTTTGGTCAGGTCATCGAGTGTTCAAAGCTATTTAACCCGACAAATAGCTTGGTAGTCTTTCCGATTCAAATCGTTGACGCAGCTTATGAGTTCATTAGCGAACATTTTCGTATCATTAAACCTAAGTCTTTGATGGCTATTAAAGAACCCGTAGATGTTAGCCGCTTTGATGTTACACCAGAAAAATTCCCTCCGTCTGAAAGGATGAGTAATCGTTTTTATGATTTCAAATCATGGTTGTGTATTTCAGCTCCAAACATAGAGTCAGCCCAAAAGAAAAAATCCGCAATAATAGGTGCTTTAGCTCTTAAGTATAAAAATAATATTCGCTATCAATTTAACATGGTTAGACACGTTGGTGGCTATTGTTCATTTGGAAAATCTATGAGCAATACTATTGGTGAATCTCATACACCGTCAGTCCATCAAAATCTCATTATAAGCGACTCTGATTTACCTTTCTTAAACAAGCTAAACGAACTTTTCTCGTCAGGTTCTAAAGAGGAATTCAGGAAAATAAGAGCGTTAGAATACTTTTACCGGGCTTGGTTTTTGGATGAATCGGAGAGGTTTCCATTTTTATTCATGTGCCTCGAAAGTCTATATGGTGACGGCTTAAATGCAACTAAATCAATAATAGACGGTGTTAGCGTAGCCTTAAACACAGGAATTCCAGAAATAAGAATTAGATTGTTGGCAGAATTGAGAGGGTCAATTGTTCATGGTGGTGCACCCGAAATATATGACTCTAAAAAGTACGCGAAGTATTTCAAAAAATATAAAGTTTGCCCTTCAAGGGATTTAAGTATTCTAGTTGCTGCCTGCATTAACCAAACTGTATTTAAAGGGTTGATTCAGGAGCAGCTGGATAAACATCAGGCAATAATTGACGAAGCAAGAGCTGCCGGTAAAATACCTGACTTTGATGATTACAATATATTAAACAATAAGTCCGTTGAGCAATTAAACAAATAGGAGCAGTAATGGTAAAGGAACTATTAACCAGTTGGTTTAGTGATAATAAAGTAAAAATAACTAGTCCCGTACTAGGCTCATTCATGGGGGCTTGGGTACTATTTAACTGGAAACATTTCCTGCTACTTTTTTGGGGCGCAGATACATTAGAAGTTCGGCTACAAGCATTTGATAAAGTTCTTACATTTAGTAATTGTAGTATATGGTTATGGCCGCTATTAGTTGCTTTAGTTTATGCCTTTGCATTACCTTACTTGAATATTGTCACTCAAAAAATTCTAGGCCACGCAGACAAGCTTAGGCATCATGAAGTCATTAAGTTAGATATTGAGAAAGCAAAACAAAAAACAGCTCTTAATGAAGAAGTATACAAAGCTGATCCTACTAATCCCTATTTGGGTAGAAAATTAGAAGCTGAACTGAAACAAAAAGATGCTGAGGCTGAAAAAGCTAGTGCGGATGCTGATAAGGCGACAGCTGCTTCGAAAGAGGCCATAGCCCAACAAGAAAAGGTTGAAGCTGAAGCTAAACAGGAAAAATTAAAAGAAGCTGATGTCCTACGTAAAGACGAACGTGAACAACAGGCTCATGATTTAACTAAATCAAAACATCATCAAGCAGTGGTAAACAATCACTTTCCAACACTTTATTTGTTTCTTGATACCTTATCGAAATCCCTAATGGAAGATGATTTTCATCTGTCAATTGGGTTAATGTCAGACGCCATTGCTACTAGCTTTGGTTATGATGATGTTGACTCTATGCTTACAGATGATGCATTCACGTTGGAGAAAATTGAAAACCTTGCATGTGTTATTTATGAAGATACAGCCTACCTTAAAAACTTAAAGGACATAATTTCTAAGCATGGAGAGTCTGTCGAAGAAGGAGCTTTATTTGATCATTTAGTGGGTACATTTGAACAGATTGATAAGTTTAATTTTATTACGCCAAGTTCTATGGATGATATTGTAAAAGACTATATTGATGATACCAGTAACTTTCATGACCTAGTTCATGATGAACACGTTGGTGGTGCAACTGCTGAGACTAATGCTCATTCGTTTGGCGTCGAACACATCGAATTTAATGGTGTTTTAAAAACTACCAGCGGTGACTATGTGGCAGATGCTACCGCAGACATTCAAGGTGAAATGGCTGACGACAGACCCTATTCAGGGCATAAAATAGAAGCGAATTTTCAACTTATTTATAAACCTATTATTGGACGCAACGGTTATGAAATGCCAGAAATTGAAGTAATAGATGCCTCTTTAGACAGAGAGTACTAGAACAACAATACTTTGGTCATTTAATACGAAAAATGGCGAATCGCCCCTGATTCGCCTTACGTGTTTTTCTACTCATCAACCCTAAACTTAGCATCTGATAATGACAGTAGTACTTAGGTAGCTTCAACTAGGGTATTAATTGGTTTTGATAAGTAAATTTCAATTACCCCTTTCCCCGTTAATAGAACACACAAACAGCCATTAATCCTTTGTTAATTTTGAATAAATTCCATAGTATAAAGGGATGCTTTTTATGGGATTTTATAAATGTACTTAAATGGATTGAAAGTTAATGGGTTTAGATGTTTTGGAGAGCAATTTGAAATTGCATTTTCAAAAGGGCTTAATGTAGTCGTTGGAGAAAATGGAGCTGGTAAAACAGCTATTATCAGCGCTATCCGACAGCTATTTCAAGATTCTGAATCTGGTAGGTACAGTGTGAGCAGTGATGATTTTTACTGTGCATTTAATCCAGACGCTGAACCAGCTTCCTTTTTTTCTGTTTCTGCTAACTTTACAGATCTTAGTGACAAAGACAAAGTTTCTTTCTTGCATTGGACAGGGGGAACTAATGTTGCTGAACTAAACTTACGTGCTGAAAATAAGGAGTTTAGAGGTAGATTTAGAAGGGTTATATGGGGAGGGAAATCACGTAGCTCTCAGTTTGACCCTGAATTAATTGAATTAATACAGTGTATTTACTTACCTCCTCTTAGAGATGCTGAGTCTAAACTAACTAATGGCAGACAATCCAGGTTATCAAAGTTACTTAAAGCTCTAAATCGTAAAGAACTTAAGCAACATAAAAAAGCAGGAACGTTACATCCGCTGGAAGATGAGATTAAAACTTTTAACGAAACATTAGCTACCAGTGATGACCTAACTATAAAAAGTGCGAATATGTTGATTACAGGTCATCTAGAAAAGGCTATTGGACGTCACTTCGGTCAAAATACTCAAATCCAGTTTGTAGAAAGCGATTTCACTAAAATAGTAGAAAACCTAAGGTTACTTTTCTTCCCTGATATGTCTACAACAGACCATACATTATTTAGAACTCTTAGCCAAAACAGTCTAGGATATAATAATTTATTGTATATAGCCTCTATATTAGCAGAATTGACACTCGAAGAAGATGATGAAGAAGAACAGGCGTTATTTAAAATTTTATTAATAGAGGAGCCTGAAGCACACCTTCACCCTCAATTACAAATTAGGCTTCTAAACCATTTAAAGACCGTTGCTGAACACAAGGCAAACAATGTTCAAGTTATTGTAACTACCCACTCAACAGTACTAGCTTCTTCAGTAGAGCTTGACTCAATCATTCATTTATCAAAAGGGGAATTACCTAAAGCTACTCCTCTGCACATGTGTGATTTGCCAATTAATAGTAAACAGTTCATTAATCGCTGGTTGGATGTAACCAAGTCTAACCTCTTATTTGCTAGTGGGGTAATTCTTGTAGAAGGTATAGCAGAACAAATGCTTATCCCTGTTTTAGCAAAAGAAGTTTTAAAAAACCAGGATGAAGGAAAAAGAAATCTTGAAGACCTAGGAATTTCAACCATCAACCTCAACGGTATATATTTCAACCACTTCATGCGCTTGTATTGCAATTTTAAAAATTTGGAGGGAGAAAGTGATCAGAATGGCCTTAACCTCCCAATTCGTTGTTCTGGTATCACTGATTTAGATCCTCCAAAAAAAGAAGTAATAAGAGATGGAAATGGCAAAGATATTGAAAAAATAGTCATGCCATGTGAAGGGAATATTCCACACGGAAAAAACCATGCAATCAAGCTTGTTGACACTATATCGGAATCTGAAAATGCTCGTTTGTTTGTTGGTAAGTACAAAACACTTGAGTACGATTTAGCTATGGAAGGAAATAATGCAGCAGTTATGTCAAAGGTTTTAACATCTTTGTGGCCGGAAGCACAGTTAGGTAAGAGTAAAATAAAAGAAAAATTAAATAGAATTAGTAAGATTGACTGGACAAAAAAATACCCTAAGAGAAAAGCGCAGGCGGCATATGAGATTCTAAAACGTATTGATGATGATAAAATTGGCAAAGGTATATTTGCTCAAGTTTTTGCTGACTTACTCTCTAAGGGTGAAATTACCATCAATGTCCCTTCATACATTGAAGATGCTATTTTTTGGGCTAGCTCTACTCAAAAAATTGGAGAGGCTGAATGACGTTAGAGTTTACTGATGAACAAAAAGCCTACTTAGCATCTGATATTAATAATCATGTTTTTCTAGAAGCCTGCCCCGGTAGTGGAAAAACCGAAGTTATTGCAGCAAAAATAGCTAAGGAAACAGCATGTTGGGATAAGTTTCCAGGAGGGATAGTAGTACTGTCTTTTGCAAATAGTGCAACTGACGAACTTAGAAGCCGAATATCCAAATACCTTCCTCACATATCAAGCTACTTCCCTCACTTCATTGGTACATTTGACAGCTTTGTATTCAAAAACATTGTCAGTCCTTTGTCTAAATCGCTAACTGAATATGATGGTCACGAAGGTGATTATTCTTTAAGTATCGTTGAAACTGGATCTAATCTAAAATACAGAACAACGAAAAGTATTGCAGATAAAGGTAGCATTAATGCACACCACTTTTGGTTTGATATTAAGAAAAAAGAATTTCGATTTGATTCAGGAAACAGAGCATTAGATCTAATGCGGAATAACTTCAATATTACTGATGAGGAATATAAATCATTAATTGAAGCTAAAAAAAGAATGTTAGCAGGAGGATTTTCCACATATCGCGATATTGAAACTTTGGCAATAAAATCACTCCGTAATAAAGCGCTAGAGCCCTACTTTAAGATTTTTGCCAAAAGGTACCCCTTAATTATTGTAGATGAATGTCAAGATCTATCTTTTGAGCAACTTTACATATTGCAAAAGCTATCAACTTTTGGGGTAAAGATGCACTTCATAGGCGATTTACACCAAGCTATTTATGGATTTAGAGATGTTGATCCAAATGCAGTGGTAAGGTTTACAAAGGACAATGATTTTTTCCCTCTCCAGCTCACCCAAAACTTTCGAAGTTGCCAGAAAATAATCAATATGTGCAGTAAATTGACAGGGCCAGACAATATCATTGGGCGTATAACTCAATTAGAACCTGTTTGCTATCTGACGCAATATGAAAACTGTCCAACAGAGTTACTTAATAAGTTTGAAGAACTTAGCCAAGGGTACGAAAATAATGTGATTGTCGCTAGGGGCCATTCATTATTGCAAAAATTCCATACTTCAGCTTCTAATTTGAAATCTATTCACAAACTAGCTCAGGCAATACATTTTTTTGATCCAAATGATATGGAAGCACTAGAGGAATCTTTGACGAAATTCTCAGAGTTTATACGTTCACACTTAACCGTTAGTGTTAAACCTGATAGTTTTAATTGTCCAGAAAGTATTGAGTCAAACTTAAAGTGGAGACGGTTTTTATACTCCTCACTCGCCCATTTTACGCACAGTCCTCTTAAGGATATGACTCTTAACTGGTCTGATTGGGTAAAAAAGATAAAGGCTCTTATTCACAGTTTGAGCAGTAACGATTTTGTTAATGATGAAATTAAATGTGCTATAGAGCCATTGAATTCAGTATGCCTAAGTGCTCCACGAGGGCAGACAAAAGAAGTTGTGCGTGATTTTTTTGGTGAAGTTACAGAATCAAAGTATGTACATAGAAAAACAACCATTCATGGAGTTAAAGGTGAAACCCATGATGTGACAATGTTGATTTCAACGGCTAGAGATGGAGGGCAACCGGGGTCTCACTGGAAAAGTTGGCTAGGTAGTCCAGACACAGAGTCTGCAAGATTTGCTTATGTAGCGTCTTCTAGACCAAAGCATCGCTTGATATGGGCTGTAAAGAGCCTTAGTACAGAAGAAATAGAAAAGTTCATAAACCTAGGTTTTCATGTCTACTAAAAATATTAATATCTAACTCTTATAAGAGTAATGATGGTTTGATGAAAAGCAGTTATAAAAAAAGACAAACCTCAGTTTGTCTTTTTTTCATCATATTAATGAAAGTTAACCAACTTCATTAAGATAACCATCTTCATTAAATCGTTAACCAACTTCATTAACGATCCTCACAATAGTAATCATTTATGACTTAAATACGACCAATGGGCACGCACAAAGCAAGTTACTACTTCTGTAAACATTAATTAATATTCACTAAAATCCGCTTCAGGAAAACAACGAATCAATTCTCGTTTAAATTTGTCGTAAATTACATCCTCACTTTCTTCCTGTTGTAGCAAAAGGAGTATCCAAGCTTTAATCGCACCCTTATTTCTCTTGATAATTGTATTCTCTATAAAAAGGCAAACAAGCCCATTACCATCAGCCAGGATTTTATACTTTAATATCAGCTGAAGAGCCAAACGTTCAGCTTTTTGTTTTAATACATTCTCTGCATGATTTTCTTGAATGGTTTCATTGATATCATTTGTTAACATAGTCATACGGTTTACCTTTTAGGCTTTTAATGATTAACCTGTAATTGAACAGGCTCCAATTTCTTAGTGAATGTTCTTCACCTAACTAGTTCACCATCAAAGCAAAATCGCGCAACTCCATGCTTTTATATAACACCCGGTCTTAATCCCTAAAAATCGGTGACTAACTCGGGTAACAAAAAAATCCAGTCTGGAATAATACCCTTAATAAATTAATTAAGGATTGAAAAATGACTATCAAAAATTCAGAACTAGATTCACTGCTAAATTCACTTGATATAAATAGGGGGGAAAAGAACTTTGGCTTGTTTCTTCGCAACTTAAACTCATTAGCACCTCAACTTATAAAAATTGATGCCAAACGTGAGTTTTTCACAAAAGGTTGTCAGAAAGAGTTAAACACTCTCTGTATGGAGTTTGTCGGACCATTTACGCCAAAAGATAAAGTTGCCACATCGAATCACTTGTTTAATATTTTAATTAATCAAGACGAAAGGAAAATAGTTGGTGAGGTGGCTTACTTATGTGCTTTATTCCTTTATTCACAACTAAAGAAAACATTGATCACAGGTCATACAGCTTCTCCGCTTGTTAAAACAAACAAAAATAGAATGCGTGTTTTCATTGAGAAAGTATCTAAAGGAGTTATACAAATTGAGCAATATAGCGAAATAGAAAATGAGCTTATTGATGCGAAATCATTACTAGCCAACATAGTTTCAAGCGACCCGATAGAAGAAAATCGTAAAGCATCCCTTCTTTTTGGCAATATATATACTGCAATCAGTGGTAATAATGATTTTTCCATTGTAAACAAGCAAAAAGCCACAAACACCCAACACAAATTTCATCGCAAATATTATAAAAACATTGTTAAGTATTCTAACCACAAAAAGCCAGTAGATGACATAACAGGTTTCGTTGGACTCTCAAGTTATGTTTATTTAAAAAAATCGGATATTGAAGCTACCGCTCCTCACATTCATGAAATACATGAATGTGAGGAGAATGGTTTATTAAGCAGAAATGAACTAAAACGATTAGCCCAGTCAAAAAGCGCACTGCAAAATAACTACCCACAAAACCATCACCGGGTTTTAAATGAATTGGAAGCAAGCGACTTTTATAACAACTTACTCGAGCGATTTAATGTAGCAGCGACACTGGAGCAAAAAAAAGCATTGCTAGGTATGATGTTCTTGCTGCTACTGGGGTTAGACGACACATGGCTTAAAGATGTGGTTATTGTCGATGAGATAAATAACTTTGATTACTTAAACAATAGAAATATCTTAGTTTCCGAAAAGGGCTATGCTCAATTTAGACAACTTGAACTACCACACGCCTATGACCCTAAGAAACAGCAACACCCTTTTTTAAAAAGTTATACGAATCAAGTTTTAACGCTTCCCTTACCGATAACGTTAATCCCTGTTTTAACACAAGTAAAAAGCTTTCTTGATTCACCTAAATTTAACGTTAACAAAGAAGTTTACGATAAAGAATTTAGAAAAGTGAGCGCTTCATTCAATAAACGATTTAGCAACGATAAATTGCGTGAATTCACTTTCAACTTATATTATCGTGAATCTGGTAATGACGAAGTATACGCAACACTATTGAAACCTTTGAGTCCCTATCTGTTGTCTTCATCAACTTATTATGCATCAGTGAACTTGGAAGAATTGCAGTATATTCACACAAAAAGTTTTACCCAAGTTTTTGGTGAGTGTGCACCTTCCTTAGATAATAATGAAGATGTATTTATTGGTTCAAAGCTCTGTCTTAATAAAGAAAAAATAAAGGGTTGGATAGAAAATTTAAGTGATTCAGTTACCGGGACTATCAAAGGAGCTCGAACTTTAGACGAGTTAATATTAGCTCATAATACTATTGTAAAGTACACATCTACAGTGTTATTAATCACCACAGGTCATCGTCCTGTCAATGATATTTTCGATACACGAAATCATTTCTTCACCGATAACCATTTTGCCTTAATTGGTGATAAAGCCGTTGGCGTCAACCATAACTTACGTATGGTTCCTCTCTGTCCTACAGCCATAGAGCAAATTACGTTTTATTTGACGCATCTCGATAATCTTACAAATCGCATAAGCCGTTTCGATGTTGACATAGCAGCAAAAATAAAGGGTTTAATTGAACCAAATAAGCGGCAATCGCTTCCTTTCTTACTCCTCCTAAGCATCAATAAAAATGGGGAAATACAAACAGGTGGTGTTAGTAAAAATAACCTTGAGGAATACTGGTCTGATCTATCATTGCCGGTGAACTTTTATCGTCACCTGATGTGCACTGAACTCAAAAAAAAAGGATTAAAAAGGGAAACAATCAATTTTTTTATGGGCCACTTTTTGTCCGGACAAAATATATTAAGTTCCCATTCTCCAGTTAAAACCGAGCCAATAATTCAAAAGCTTTGTATAGCTATTGAAAGTGTTACTAGTGGTCTTAATTTAAATGCTGTAAAAGGTATATCTGATGCACATCTTGATGTCAAAACCCTCAAGAAAACTCAAAGAATCAAGCCTGTTTTTCCAAATAACAAAATTATTGGTATTAAGAAAAGACTTGAAAAAGTTCAAGGTAAAGCAAATAAAGCTAAACAATTAGTTGCAGATTATATCCAAGAAAAACATCCAAATTTTTACTCGAATAACAATAAAGAACTATCAGGTTTTGCGCTCGACAAAATGAAAGGTCACGCAATGATGACTAAAGGTAATCTCTCGACTTTGATGCTAATAGAGTACAACAAAGCCATCAAGAAAAAAGCAAAATTAAGGAATTTGAAACCTGAACGACAGTTCTATACCCACTTTAGCTATGAAAAAAGCGTATTCACTGACCAATTCGTGATAGGCGCACAATCTTATTATATTACGGAAAAAGAAATCTCAAACATGGTAATTTCAAAAGTTGTGCATTCAAATACGAGTGATAAAAAGTGTGTTGAACCATTGGTTTTAGTATATCTACACTGTCTTTTAATTGACTTACCTTTCGCCTTATCGCCAACTAACTTTTACCATTTAATAAAAAGTGAATCAATAGTTTACAACGACTTGATTTGTTTTGAATATACACAAGAAAAGTTAGGGGTGATTCGCTACTTCCCCAATTCATTCTCACTTTTGTTAATTAATAAGCTTAGGGGGCAGCTATCAAAAGTTGTTCCTTCGAAGGTCACAATCAACATAGCTCAAACCAAAGTACTGACAGAACTTCATAAGAAGATCAAAATTTCCCCCAGATCGCTGCCAGAGTTTAAAAAAGTCACAGGCGCTGGCTGGATTTTTAATCAGTCACCAGCATTTAATGAATACAGAAAAGGAAAGATATTCAAACAGCTTCCTACTAAGATTAGAAAATTGGAACATATAAATGAAAAGTAATACATTACATAATTTAGATGTCACGCACTTTTATAAAGATATTTATACAGTAATAAAAGATAACGATGGCCGCAACAACCAAAAGCAATTGTTTAAGGCAAAACTCTTGGAGTATAAAAACAATGTTAATCCTAATATTAGAGCGTTTTCAGCGTTCGGAGTTCACATGGTTGGTAAAGGGTGCAGAATAGTAAAGAACCCAAGACCTAAGACCATGTTGCAATATATCTCTTTTATAAAGCCTTTCTCTCTTTTGCTTGGCGAAACGGACATATTAGATCTAGGTGAATTAGAATTAGCCACCGTTTTCGAACAGATACAGGAATTAAAAGGAAATAATAAATCTACAAACTCTGCTCTATTAAATCTTTATACCTACTTACATGAATATCACGGTAAATCTATGGGTTGGGTTAATTTAGAAATTATATCAGTAGAGCGTGTGGACGTGAATATCATTTGGCCTAGGGAAGTAGATGAGATTTTAAATTCGGATGCATTATCAGACATGGATAAATTATTCATTCGAATTATTTATGAGTGCGGGTGTCGTATTACCGAAGCATATCAATTGATTGGTCAAGATATCGACATGCTTGGGGAGCAACTTCATTTGAGGACAAATCGGCTTGGTAAAATGAAAAATCGATACAGTACTCGCTGTTTTGATTTGTCGGATTTATCTGAGGAACTTCGCCGTGATTTACTTCTTTTTGAAGGAAGTTCTGAATCTGCGTTCTTTGATGTTAATAAAAGAAATAATGAGCAGGTTGATTTCAACAAGTTTTGTATGAGGATTAATGCGGTTATTAAAAAAGTTACCGAACGAATCGTTTCTCTCAAGCATTTGCGTCATTCAAGAGCGAGAATTAAATTTAAAGAAAAAGAAAACTCACTTTCCATAAGAGATTTTTACCAAAACTCTGCCCACCTAGGACACAGTAACTTGCGTACAGGGCAGACAAACTATATACATTCCGTTGTTGAACATAATGAACTTATTGGAATGAATAATAAAGTAGCAGCCTCTTTAATGGAGCTTAATGAGGCTGCATTACGGGCATTACAGGCTCGTTACAATAAAAAATATAAAGACAATCAAATGAGCAACATGCAATTGAACGCCTTATTGGCCATGGAACGACTGCTTAAAAAGGCTAAGTCTGATAAAAAATCAAAGCCTCTTTTGTGTACGAAATAATTAAATTAATGTGTAGTCGTCGATGGTACCCACTAGTCTTTTAAAGTGAGTAACTCAACAAAGGAAGCAATAATTGATCGTTTATATTTGTCGCTGAAAATCCTAGGTGTTCAGCGTATTTATGAATTTCAACCAGGTAATGATTACGACTTTGTACTGAGAATGTGTGATAACATTTTTGCGTCTTTGACCAAATTTGCGGCGTTAATTGTAAAAGAAACCAGTCAATAATATATTCAAGTTGCTGCTTTTGGGTAACTTGTGGGTTGTTCGTAAGCATTTGATCTGTTGAAGACTTAACCAAATCAAAATTTACCGGCAAATCAAGCCTATAAATATAATTTGAGTTTGATGCTCTGCTTTATCTATAATATAAATAATGCAGTTTTAACATATTCTCCCTTATGAATAAATTGTTTAAGACCTGTCACCAGGCCATATAGAAAAATGTAAGTACGTAGTTTATGGTTTCTTGGTTCTATCTTTTAAGTTCGATTGTGATAAAAAATTGTCAAAACGGGCGCCATCGCGCTGTGTGTTGTGTGCAACAAATTGGCTGTAAGTACTGAACAATAATGCGGTACTGCTATGTCCCATTTGACGTGCTATCCACTCGGGTGCTTCCCCTGAGGCTAACCATAAAGTAGCCGTGGTGTGACGAGTTTGGTACATTTTCCGAGGCGCTAACTTTAGTAACCTCAACATTGGATGCCAAACTCGGGCACAAATATTGTTATTGTTAACGTACTTCCCCTGGCTAGTACAAAATACAAAATCTAATTCGCCGCTAAACAAAGTGTTTTTTTTATGTTTTTTTAAGCAATCCATGACAAATTGGTTGAGCTCTACTTTTCGATATGAGCCTCCCGTTTTCGTATTAATAAGCTCACCATTAACTAATGCCGCCCTTACCATCAAATACCCCCCTTCGATATAAATATCTTTCCAACGCAATGCTGTTACCTCAGAGGAGCGTAATCCAGTGAAGAAACGTGTAGTAAAGTAGCAATGATAATCCTCTCGTATTAAAGCTAAAAACTGCTGAACTTCACTCAGAGAAAGAGGCAATAATTCTACCGCTTCATTTTTAAGTGCTTTGACTTTTGCTCCTGCATTATCAATCCCGAATCGCTCTGCCGCCTCCGTTAATATGGCTTTTAGTTTAAGCATGATTTTATTAATATTATAAGATGTCATCGGCTTACCATTGGATTTTCGGTAAGAAACCAGCTCATTTCTAAACATGAGAATATCTGATTTACTGATGTCATCTAACTTACGACCGCCAAGGTTTGGCAAGATGTATTTGTTAAACATACCGTTTAATTTATACAGATAGGTCGGGCGCCACGCCCCTGAATTCTCTTCTAACCATGTAGAGGAAAACTCAGCCAATGTAGGTAATTTTTCCTTATTACCCGATACTTTTTGAGCCTGAATATCACTAAATAAATTTACCTTTTTGGATTTCGGAAAGTACGTCTCGTAACAAAACGTTCCAACAATAATCTCTGCATCAATACGTTTTAAAATGTCATTGACAACCTTTCGGTTGCCCTGTGTATCTAGCAAGCGACTTGTTTCTCTGCACCTAATACCTTGATATGTAAAATCAAACACTAGTTTTCCACTTCTATCTCTAATACTACTCATACTTATCCGCCTTAAATTAGTGCGATTAATTCATCGACGGTGTTTTTATTAAGCATGCGTTTTTCTACTTGCTCCCAAATATAAAGGATTTTTCGTCCCCCAAAAGGGCGAATGTAATGCACACCTTCAATTAAAACAGAGTCTTTCAATTGAGTAGAGATTGTTCTTTTCTGATATTTGATTTTCTTTGATAACTCGTCTGTTGTTAAATAAGTATTCATGTTTTACCTCATTAAGTTAATTTAATGACCACTGCAATTTAGTGGCTGAGATAACAATAAAATGAATCTTAAAACGCGCTACTTGAAAGGAATATCTTTGTTGAGGTAAAAAGGTGAATTATTTAGAGTGATGATCAATACATATAAACATTAGCAATAAAAATATCACTAACAAACTAAATCCCCCAAAAACAATGTAAAGACCTTCTGCAGTGAAATGAGTGAGGATAGCCATGCTAAATATAAAGAGCATTAAAAACACTAAAACAGTAATAAAAGGTGGAATGCTATATTTCATAAGTAGAAACCTTCTCATCCGGGTTAAGTATTCATGCACGCCCCACCCCATTGTAATCAAATGATGAAATAATAGGGGTAATATAAAAATCTATTTAGCGTCAATAAATACAAGAGTCCGATGAATTACTCATCGAATAAATTGATTGAAAAAAGTTATTCAAATATGTAACTAAAGAACGTCTCTTTAAGTCAGTGTCTAAATCTCAACAATCAAATGCTCATCAAAATCTTCATTTAAATGAGACGGAGAATAACCACGTTGATTACAAATCACGCGTGTATTCCCAAGACGATAATCTATATTATTGTGTGTATGACCATGCACCCAAAGTTGCGGAGAATACTTCATATCAATAATTACTTGCTCTAAGTCTGATGCGTAACTCGGAGAAAGGTTACTCGCTTTATATTCGAGCGGGATAGATTTTTCAGAAGGCGCATGATGAGTAATAACAACAGATTTAACATGTTGTTTTTCAATCAACTCTGTTTTAATAAACTGCAAGCTATTGATATGCATCCTAACCGTGTCAGGGGGCGTTAACTTTCGATATTTACCCCCCTGATTATACCGAATAGATTTATAATCAGTCATCTCAAACTGTGCAGATAGCTGGCTACTGTATTGTGTGCCGTATAACTGAAAATCAGTCCAAAGTGTTGCACCGACAAAGAGAACATCTTCGATAACAATAGAGCTATCCATCAGCAAGTGAATATTGAGCTCATTCGCTTTGTCTTTTAACTGTTTATTTAGCTTTTGATAGTTACTTCTATAGTATTCATGGTTTCCCACAACATAAATTATGGGTTGTTTGAAATGCTCACGCGCCCAAATCAAACCTCTTATCCCTATATGTATATCACCAGCTAGAATGACAACATCTGCCTGTGACGTTTCTTGTGGCGGTCTCCATGTTTCAAACTCACAATGTAAATCAGAATAAATAGCCAGTTTCATGAATATACCTTTATAGATGTGTTGAGATTTCTTTCAGTTGAGATAGAGTAATATTTTTCCAATGAATAATGAGTTTCACTAAATCAGTACTGGTGATTTGAGAACGGTTCAGTGAATAAATGAGAACTTAGCTTATACCAGGCTTTACACCTTTTCTTTATAAAATTCATTCATTATTAATCGGACGTTTTTATGTTCTATTTACTTTTTAACGTATAAAAAAACACGCTTTGTGTTTGGCTTACTTGGTATGGTTTTACATTCGATTCAAGGTACAATGTTCCCTCATCAATCATAGCCAACACACATGCTTTAATTTCAGGTAGATATCGATCAATGGACGTACAAATAATGTTGTCCATACCGCCATTAACGGCAATTTTCAATTGACCTTCATCTTTACTGTCAACACCAACGAGCAACCAACTAGGATTGTTAGGCTGTTTTATCCTTTTTAATAAATTTTCAACTGTTAGCATAATATCAATAAACCTCTTATTGGGTGCCACTTTATCCCATCCATTTAACTTAGCTTTTACTTAATATCACTTCACTTTTCGGTGCCCTTTCAAATAAAACCACTAAGGCATTGATAAGACATACTGAATGAAATAACAATAAATGCAAATCATAGCCAATTGTAATTGAAGGGAATTCTTAGCATAACGCGGCACTTTCTTAGCATATCGCATCACTTTTTAAAAACAAGTTGGGTTATCTTTTTGAATATAATGGGAATAAATATATTTACAGAATTTAATAGATTGTTATCTTATATTGAAGCGTACTTTTATATCTCATTTAACTATATTTCTATTAGATTTAAGGAGGCAAGAATTTAACAGTTAATAAATCCTTAATTAGAGGCTTTACGATAAAACACATGAAGTGATAGTACCAAACTAACAATAATTATTGATAAATACAGAGTTCATAAAGTACTATTCAGCCTCGTTGATGACATTAGCTATCCCTGAATCATTACGTCAACTAATAGCCAATTGCGGACATTAAGCCTTTGCAAATTCAGGAGCATATTTAGGGTAATATTAGCCAAGATTTTCTGCTCACTTGTGGGGTTGGTTTAAGCTCAAAACCACCATCCATATTAATCCCCTGGTTGACTCAAAGGAGCGATCAAGAGACTGTCTGCAACTGAAAGCAAAAGTCTCTTGTCATGCCCAAAGCGGAGGACGACATTAGTCTCCTCTAACTTGAATTTTTTCAACGTTGCTAAACTGTGACGTCTCAGGTTTATCTGTAAGAGCAAATTCAATAGCCACGTAATTATTACGAATTTTTTGTGCAGGTTTGGTGTAGACCCACTTTTGAGTACCTAATATTGCGCTTGCATCAAAAAGCCCATCGTGGTCAGACGCAGCCACCTGAATATCAGATACGTTACCATCTTTTTCAATACTGAAGTTTAATAAAACAGTCCCTTCTATCCCTTTTTTTACAGCGTATTTTGGATAAATTGGTAAAGCTCTTTTAATTACTGACACATCTATATGATCAGGGTCAACCGGATCAGCTCCAATACTGTGAAAAGCAATTGAGCTAAATACTAGTAAAATTGCTGTAGGCAAAAAGCGACAAATACTAGTGGATTCATTTAGCAGATTTTTAAGGCGTACTTTCATGTTTTCTTTTCCTCAATAATGATGAGTTGTAAGTTGTTTCTGTTTATTTTAATAAGGAGCAATCTATCAAAGTTTTTGTATCTACTCTCTTAGGTGTCCATACAAACTGTAGATTACAACTGTAATCCCAGTGTATGATTACAGTTGTAATCTATTGTGTCAAATATTAAATGAACAACAATAAGTTCTTCGCTTAATTAGCAAGATGATTACTTTCGTCATTTGTAGCCACTAGATCCAAAAAAATGAATTAAAATTAGGTGTATAGGAAGTTTCAAGCCAGGAAGATGTTTGTGAAGTGCTACGGCATTAGACATTATCCGAATGACCTTTTTTAACAACTCAGCAGGGCCCTAACATTGACTAATTGCATTCTCGTTAGATCTTTTTTGTACTTAATTAATGCTTGCCATTATAGATGGCATGTGTAATCTTGATTTTTTGATTACGTATGTAATTTATAGAGAAAGTCAATGGAAGTAAGTAAAGCGGAATTTGAAATATTAAACGCTATTTGGGCAAGACATCCCTGCACAGCTAAAGATGTTGTCGATAGGCTCAATGAGCAAGATTCTTGGCATGAAAAAACCGTAAAAACATTACTCGGAAGACTGGTAAAAAAACAAGCGATTTCTTTTGAAAAATGTAGCCGTCATTACTTGTACTTGCCTTTAATTGATAAGAATGAATACATCATCAAAGAAAGCGATAACTTTTTAAAGAGGTTATTTGGCGGGAAGGTTTCCCCCTTAGTTGCAAGCTTTGCTAAATCTGAAAAACTATCTCAAAACGATGTTAATGAGTTGAAGAAGATAATCTCTGACTGGGAGCAAAACAATGATTAGCTGGCTCATCGAACAAACAGTAGTAATGACTCCGTTACTACTGTTCTTTGTATTATTTCAGCGATTTGGTTTTAAAAAGCTTGGTGCAAGTATTGTGTATTTTTGCTGGTTAGTTATCCCCTTGAGCTTACTTTTAAGTTGTATTGACTTTACTTCTGTTAATGCAGTTACACCCAGCCAGACACAGCTAATGAGCTACCAACAAGAGCTAGTTAATTACAATCAAGTTATTCATCAATACAGTACACCCATGCTGTTGGTGTGGCTAATTGTTTTTTGTTCTTTATTAGCAAATTATCTGATAAGGCATATTTTATTTTTAAAACACCTAGGAATGAAAGATTGTCTATCATTAAAGAAATCGCTGCCAACAAATGTTGGGGCATATAGCGCAAGTCGATTAACTACACCATTTAGTTCAGGCTACTTTTCTCCAATTATCGTAGTGCCTAAATCTTTTCAAGCAGATTATACCGAGCAACAACAGCAGATGATTATTGCGCATGAGTTGCACCACATTAGGCGAGGAGATTTGTATTGGAATTTTTTAGTCATGCTTATTCATATGGCATTTTGGTTTAATCCTGTCGTTTGGTATGCACGAAAACATTTTAATTTATGTCAGGAAGTCTCATGTGATGAGCTAGTTTTATCTGACAAAACTAAACAACAGAAACTCAGTTATTCAAAAGCGTTATTAGTTTCACAAACAAGCAAGCGATTAAATTCGCCAATGAGTGCTGCATTTTGTGAGCAAGGTATTTATAGTTGTCGTCTTACTCAAATAACGACTTCTTCAGCTATCAACAAAGCTTATTTACTGCCCTTACTAGCTTTGTTAATCCTCATTAATTTTTCTATGCAGTTATCAGTAAACATACTCGAAAATTTTCACCATAGTTTGATTAAGCCAATTATGCGAATACTTCCAATTTTTCCTGTAAAAGCTGCTACTAACGATATTGAAGGGTTTGCGATTGCATCATTCTCGGTAAATGAATATGGTCAAACAGAAAATATTAAGATTAATATATCTCAACCTGCTGGCACTTTTGATAATGAAGTGATCAATGCAATTGAAACTTGGCAATATAAAAAAACATACGATAAAGTAGATGGGATTGAAGTGCAGTTCAACTTTAGAAAGCAAGATAGCCAACCTATTAAACTAGTAAAGAAGGATACCGAAGGAATTTTAGTTACACCCAAGTAATATCAATTAGTTTAAACACAAATGGCTATGGCTTGACTCGCTGAATTAGTTTAGATTTGCCAATTTTTTATTACCTCTGATTGAGGCATAACATCCGCTTTGGTAGCATTTCTGCCAGTCAGGTTACTCGATTAATTGGTTATGTTTATAGTCAAAAATGATTATTTATACCTGTGTGGAACGTCCGGTTTCGTATCTTTGTTAACATTGAGCCAGTGACTTCTTGAGTTAGCCAAAAGCGGAAGTAAACTGTTAATGACTACCATTATATTTAAAATACATTGAGCTTGCTCTTGCAATCCTCTTTAACGATTCAATATCTCTATCAGACCATTGCATTACTTCCCCCACACTCTCACAGCATATTATACCTCGAGGAATGAATTCTCTATGTAAAATAAAATCAAGTAATGAATAAATATTTAGTGGTTCGAAGTAAGCTTCATTGAAGCACTTCGTAATATCATGAGTTCTTGCTTGAGGTGCATTAATTACTTCTTTATCTAAAATACCTTCAAAATAATTACTAAAATCTGATTTATTAAGTTGTTGCCCTGAAGTATAACTACGAGTTGCAGTGTCATAAGACATTATTGACCTTATCGATTCAAAGTCTGGTGAAAAAACCCATAAACTAACTCTATCAGCACCTTTAATTAACGAAGCGGCCGTAGTGCAAATCTCTTTTAACTTATCTTGTTCATTAACTGTAGGATTCGTAAGCCTTGCCGTTAATTTTATAAATTTATCCATATCACTTGATTACTTATATTGTGAAATCAGTCAACATAACGAATGTCGAATTAAAAATTGCAACGACTACTTATCGCTCTTTTCTTCCTGATAGCATAAGGTAAATCTTCAAGGTACGTCAAATACTCTTTATTTGGCTCTTGTGCATTGGGAAATTCTTAGATTGACAACTTGGAAGGTCTATATTTCTATCTATGGGGGGAACTATATCGTATCTTTGTTAACATTGAGCTAGTGAGTAACAAAGCCTTCTTCAATTAGCCATAGCGGTCGTTAGTAATATTTACTGGAAATGATAACTTTGTACGCGTTGTTAAAGCTTTCTGCTATTTGTTTCCTATGCCTGCTGTAGGGCTCAATACAGTCATAGGCAATTAGCCGCTGAAAGGCACCGTTTGCAATTTTTTTATATATGAAAAGAATGAGAGCAAAGCAGCCTTAAAAAAACAGAGGTTTGCGTAAAATTCGTGGAGTACTGATTTAATACCATCTCTATAAGCGGGAACTTCACTGTATTGCTATGGGTGGATTATAAAGGATAGGGGTTTACATTACTTATATTCTCCTTTGTTATTTAGCAATATGACGAGGATGATTTAGTAGCTAAACTTTATTTTAACACCAAACATTTTAGGATCCGCATAATCGGCGCCAGCTACATTGCCACCAAACCTGGTTGAACGTGTCAGTACTTCTTCTTTTGTTAGGTTGTTGATGTATCCCATAATCTGCCATTGAGAATTTGGTAACTCCCATAAAAATGCAGCATCAATAGTTGAATAACCAGGCTGTTCTGAAAATTGATAAGGTTCATCGCTTGTTCGAT
>Ga0209395_1001518_pt1 | contig 32157 bp, 26 predicted proteins | sample GOMGulsemesocosm_3_FD_184635 | JGI IMG/M metagenome (GOLD analysis project Ga0209395, IMG submission 184635) | Methane-oxidizing microbial communities from mesocosms in the Gulf of Mexico - GOM9D Gulf of Mexico (SPAdes) (version 2) | ecosystem: Environmental > Aquatic > Marine > Cold seeps... | reverse complement strand
TTCGCCCATGCGTGTTACCGCACGTTTAAAAATCTCTTTACCTTCGAAGTTGAAGTCAAATAGGCCATCAACATTTTTGAAACGCGCTCTGTCGGTACCAAAATTAGGCACAGAAAGGATATGACCAGCATCGCCATCACAGCCAATTTTGTTACTTAAAATACCTTGCTTTTGAGTACTTGATTCCAGAATCACTGCGCCAGCACCGTCGCCGAATAATACAGCGGTACCACGCTCTGTCCAGTCAAGGAAATAACTGATACGTTCGGCGCCAATAACTAAAACCTTGTCCATTTGACCACTTTGGATAAACGCATTTGCGGTACTCAAGCCATAAACAAAACCAGTACACGCTGCATTCATATCAAATACTGCTGCGTTGGTTGCGCCTAATTTTGCTTGTACTTTTGATGCTGCGCTTGGCAGTGTGCAATCGGCAGTGCAAGTCGCAAAGAAAATACCGTCAATTTCTGATGCATCAATGCCTGCTGCTGCAATAGCTTGGCACGCTGCAACATACGCTAATTCTGATGTACTTACATGTGAGATACGACGTTCTTGCATACCGGTACGAGATTGGATCCACTCGTCATTCGTATCAAGAAAAGTACTGAGATCATGATTTGTTAGCGTTGCAGGCGGTAGGCATTTACCCCAACCGGTGATGTTTGCATAGTGCATTAAAATTTACCTGTGTTTGGTGACTGGATAATACAGAGCGGGTCGTGAAATATACGCAATACGAAATGATTAAGTTCTTTATTATACGCTGTTTAGCGTGATGACTGTTACTGTAATTAATATTACTTTGTCAATTATAGAGGTTAGTCTTTGAAAGTGGTAGTTAATTTCTAATTGTGGTTTCATTTATGATGGAAATTAGATACAAAAAAGGCACCGTTGAGGGTGCCTATCTTTGCGTTAATATTGCCTGTCACTTGTGATGACGATTATTCCTGGGTAAGGCGTTGTGTCTGATCGGTAGCAAGAAGGGTACTTCTATCACCACATCGACCTAGGTTAAGGTGTCTGCTAATCAGCTATTGGCGTTATCTTTAACTGGGTTTAGTATAGCGAGGTTGATTTGGAATGTGGTTGCAATGTTTGCATTAATTGTCTCGTATTTAGCAATTACATTTGTATTATTGATACTAATTGGCAATAATTAACCCTAGTTGTGTTTTAGTGCGCTATTTTTATTCTCAACTTCAAAGTTGAAGGATTAATGTAGAAGTAAAAAAGTGGAGTTGAGACGATGAATATGAAACTGGATCGAACAGATAAGTTAATTCTTAATTTAATACAAGAAAATGGCAGGATCAGTAATTTAGAGCTAGCGGATAAAATTGGGCTATCGGCGTCGCCTTGCTCACGACGGGTAAAACATTTAGAAGAATTAGGCTTAATTGATAAGCATGTGACCTTGCTTAACCAAGCAAAGCTCGGTTTAAAGTTAACGGCTTATATTCATATTAGTATGGACCGACATACGCCTGAGCGATTTGATAACTTTGAAGCTGAGATCTCAGCTATCCCTGATGTGATGGAATGTTGCATTATAACCGGTAGTGACGCTGACTTTCAGCTAAAGGTTATCGTACCGGATATGGAGCATTACCATGAATTATTATTGGGTCAGTTGACACGAATTAAAGGGGTGACAGGGGTGAGATCGAGCTTTATGTTACGTAACGTATTAAGCCGAACGGTATTACCGCTCGACCACATTAAGTAAAAATATAATTGGTTAGCTAGCTGCAGCAAGGTATTTGTTTTTTGCAGCTTGATAATCAGCAATAACACCCGCCATTACCGATTCTTCGTACGGGATCAATCCGCTTAGTAGCATTTCTTTTTGGCCAGTACCGACTTTCTCATTACCTTCATAGAAATCAAATTTAAAGGTCACGGTTGCACGTTTGCCATGTACGTCGATGATGGCTTCATCAAATTTTAGCGCAATGCTTTTAACATCGACACGTGTCAGGTTTATTTGCATGCATTTATACATGATTAACGCACGAGCAGGGTTAAACATCAGGTTTTCTGAGCGCATCAGTGGCACCATGACATCCGGAAAGTTTTTTCCTGAAAACTGTACGTATTCTTTAATAATCTTAGTGATGATGTTTTCATCATGAGACGATTTACCGCCAAGCTCTAATTCCATAAATGCTTGTTCATCAGCATTTACTATTGCTGTTTTATTGTCTACTAGTGGTGAGAACTGTAATTCAATATCGTTTTTAACCATGCCTGTAAAGTCAATTTTCATTGTTTCAGATAAACCGAATTTAACCAAAGACACAGCAAAAAGTAAGTCGCCAGGAACACAAAAACGTTTATTATCCACATCATGGATCTTGTTATAATCGTTCGCTACCGTTTTAGCAAATCGGCTAGCCTGCTGTTGAGTAAAGCGAAAAGTGCTGTCTTTTTGAGAATAGAATTCGTTTAGAAACATATATAATTAAGCTACGATAATGAAAACGCCAGTTTACATTAATTTTGCTTATAGGCAGGTCGATCCAGTTGCAAGTATGATTTTTTAAAGTGCCGACTGGATCACGGTGTTAAGTTATTTTTTCACATCAGGAGTCACACTTCTTAAAATGCCAATACCGGTATTGAGTAAGCTTGAACTGGTTTTGATGAGTGTTTCTGCAGGCATAGTGGCTGCTGAGCCCACCATTGTTGGAATAAACTTTTTAAACGAATTATCCACACCATCTTCTACTTCTTTACTGAGTTGTGGTAAAAAATCATCAATGATCTGATCGAGTTCTTGCTTCACATGGGCTTCTAAGTCGGGCTGAATTTCGGCAATCTTAGCTTCGATTGCATCGGCAATATCTTTACTTATTTGTGGTGATACTTGATTAATTGTTGCTTCTGCTTCGGTTTTTACTAAGGCTATTTGCGTTGCGAGATAAGGCTTGATGACGGTATTGAATACATATAAAAATGTAAGTGCAGTAAAGATGCTACTGAGTAATGCAGTAAAGATAATTGTTAGCATAAAAAACCATTAAATAATGAATAAGTTATTAATATTAACAATTTAGTTACTAGTGTAAAGCTATATCTGAAAGGGTATAGGCCCATAATAATTTATGGGCTCACTATTATTAATGGTATTTAAAACAGACTAAAATACCACAGTGCGGTTTTCATAGATAAATACACGTTCTTCAAGTACGAGGCGCAGTGCTTTACTGAGTACTGATTTTTCGACATCTTTGCCTGAACGGGCCATATCTTCGGCGCTGTATTTATGATCGACATGGATGACGTCTTGCAAAATAATCGGCCCTTCATCAAGATTATTGGTGACGTAATGGGCTGTTGCACCAATAATTTTCACACCACGTTCAAATGCTTGCTTGTAAGGTTGCGCACCAATAAAAGCAGGTAGGAAAGAATGATGGATATTGATAATTTTATTTTCAAATGCAGCGACAAAATTGGGCGTTAGAATACGCATGTATTTTGCTAAAATGACATAATCAGGTTGGTATTTTTCTACTGTTTCAATGATTTGTTCTTCGTGTTCTTCACGGCTAATTCCGACGTGAGAAACTGTGTGATAAGGCACATCAAATTTTTCAGCTAACTCGGCAAGGCCATCATAATTACCCACAACGGCTGCGATCTCAACATCCAAACCGCCGTAGTAATTCTTCATTAAGATATCGCCAAGACAATGCGCTTCTTTGGTCACTAAGATGACGATACGCTTACGACCTGCTGAAACCAGTTTACGATGTGTGCCTGTTGGTAGGGCACTATCAAGGTCGGCAAGTAAGGTCTCATCGTTGAATATGCCTTCAAGTTCGGTACGCATAAAAAATCGATTATGAGTATTATCGACAAACTCGGTATTATTAACAATGTTGAGTTGATGCTTGTAACAAATGTTGGTGATCTTTGAGATAAGTCCTTTTTGATCGGGACAATCGGCCAGTAATATTTTCTTTTCCATAATATCTACTACTTTATTTAATGTTTAATAATCTATGACTAAATGAAATACTTGGTTCCAGTCTACAGTTAGTCATATTTACTGTGTTTAGCAATGACGGCTAGCCACAGCACTTCTTATACTTTTTACCACTGCCGCATAAACAAGGATCGTTACGACTTTGTTTTAGTGGCGCAGGATTAAGCTCGCCATTGGTATAAAACCACTGCTGGTCTTGAAACACGAAGTTAGAGCGTTCATGTAAACATGCTTCTTGCTCGCCGTCTTGGAACCAGGCTTTAAATTCCACGACGCCAGTGGCGCTTTCTTCATCACCTTGGCTGATGATTATTTCTAATCGTAACCACTGGGTATTCTCTGCGGTTTCAGCAATCAAGTCTTCATTTAAGTCAGCAACAAAATCGGGGTGATGTGTTGCCATTAAATAAACAGGTACATTGTTTACATAAGCACTGTAACGCGAGCGCATTAACTGTTCTGCTGTTATCGGCGTTGCTGTGCCATAAATGTATTTACCGCAGCAATCTTTAAAGGGCATTGCTAAACCACAAGTACAAGAGGTATGCATAGTGACTCTTTATTTTGCTGGCTGAACAGGTGCGCGAGTACCAATTAATACGGTACCGTTTTCTTTAAATGACAGGGCTTCTTTACGTTTCGCTGAGATTAATAATGCACCGTCGTCGTAGAACAAAAAGTTTTTCCAGTTGCGTTTGAATGTGCCCCAGTTCGTTTCAATCATATTGAAGCGCTCATAGCAAAAATAAACTTTACTGTTATCATCCCACGTTAAATGTGCCAGCACTTCTTCAGGCAGATCATTGCTATCATCATCATCCCAAGCTTGCTGCCAGTCAGCTTCTTGTGACCAAGTATTTTGGTTATGCGGCCAATCACCTTTACTGAATTGATCGGTAAAGTTACATTGTGAGCTAATAAGTTGGCTCCATAATTGACCCGCTCTAGCTTTGCTAAAGGGTTTGATATTAGCTAAATCATCAGCGTTAACTGGCAGTGATTTATGGTTGAAGATCCACTTTCGAGAATAAGATTCAAGTTCGATATAATTCATTAATGACACTGGTTATAAGTAAAATTATTTTCAGTTTACAGCATTATTTACGTTGACGGTATTAATTACTCTGCTGACCATCATTTAACTAATTGCGGTGTTATTATAAAATATCCTAGTGGTGTTATTATAAAATATCCAATAAAATGTAAGACGTTGTTTAAAAAGCCATTTGGTTAACTTAAGGTATTCAAAGATGTTTCAACCGAGTCAATTTCAGCCGCAGTGGTGGATACGTAATGCGCATTTACAAACAATGCTGCCGACGATCAGCCGCCGAAATCTGACGTTCCCGACAATTAGTGAAAGATTAGAACTCGAAGATGGTGATTTTCTTGATCTCGCTTGGACAGCGCTGCCAACGGCCGAGAATAATAAACCGATTGTTATTATTTTTCATGGGCTTGAAGGTTCTGTCGAGTCGCCTTATGTAAAAGGAATCATGCGTGCAGTTGATGCTGCAGGTTGGATTGGTTTAGTGATGCATTTCCGCGGTTGTAGTGAAGAACCAAACCGCTTATTACGCGCTTATCATTCTGGTGATACCAGTGATGCAAGTTATGTGATCGGTTTGATTGCTAAGCGTTATTCTAACGTGCCCTTATTTGCGGTGGGTTATTCGTTGGGTGGCAGTGTATTAACGCATTATCTGGCTCAAACCGGAAAAAAATCACAATTGTTAGCTGCGTCTGTGGTATCTGCGCCATTATTATTAGCAGAAAGTGCGGAGCGGATTAAAAAAGGTTTTTCTAAAGCATATCAACGCCGATTAATTAAACGCCTGCAAGCTAGTGTTGTACGTAAATTTGAACATTTAGATATGCGTAATACGTTGAACTTAACCACTAAGCAAGTCAAAAAACTAAATACCTTTGTCGAATTTGACGATCGTGTCACCGCACCATTACATGGTTTTAAAGACGCATTGGACTATTATCGTCAATGCAGTAGTTTGCAATTTTTACACAAGATCCAAACTCCAACATTATTTATTCATGCCGAGGATGATCCATTTTTAACTAAAAAGGTGATCCCAAAATCTAAAGATATGTCGTCAAATATCTTATTTGAATTAAGTCGTTATGGCGGTCATGTTGGTTTTGTGTATGGCTCCATTTTAAAGCCAAAATATTGGTTAGAAGAGCGAATACCAACTTGGTTTAGTGAATTTACTAAAGATAAAAGAGGTATTAAAAAATAAAGTAATAACCAAGTATTTAGTTCTATTTGATTAACTTAGTTTTTTGAGATATGAGTCGCACTGCAGTGCGATCTTAAAAAAATGCTCTATTTTTAATGGTAGCGATTTTTGTTGCACTATTTCATGTAGAACAGGGAAAGTTAAATGAATGCTAAAATGGTTAAGGGGATTAACTCCCCAGTATTACCCTCCAGGTTATTAGATGATCTGCCTGGTCCAAAACAAAAACCTATCCTCGGTAATTTCACTCAAATATCTCCTGAATCATTTCATACTGATTTAGAGCAGTGGGCTAAAGAATATGGTCCATTTTATCAAATGAAATTATTAAATAAGCAGTATTTGGTGATCGCCGATCCTAAAATCGGTTTGGAAATTATCAAGCAAAGACCAAAACTTTTTAATCGCACCGAACGTTTGGAATGGTTATTTGAAGACCTTGGGTTTCATGGCGTATTTTCCAGTAACGGTGATAAATGGAAACGGCAGCGACGATTGATTATGCCTGCATTTTCTTATAAAACACTGGCAAATTTTGTTCCTCACCTCAATGCATTATCCATCAATTTGCAAACGGCTATCGATAAAAAGATCGCAGCAGGAACAGAGTTTAATGTACATCAGTTACTGCAGTTTTTTACCATTGATATTACCACCAGTCTGGTTTTTGGTTATCAAACTAATATGCTATCAGGCAGTGTCGATACCCGTTTACGCGACAATATAGATCGCTTATTCCATGCATTAAATAAACGTGGTAAATACCCTTTTCCCTGGTGGCGTTATATTCGTACACCTGAGACGCGCCGTATTGATAAATCCCGCGAAGAAGTCTATCAATTAGCGGTTAGTATGATCACCAAGGCTAAGGCGGATTTGGCAGAAAATAGTGCGTTAACCGAAGAGCCTGAAACGATTTTACAAGCCATGATTGTCGCCAGTGACAGTGAAGATAATAAATTAACGGATGATGAGCTCTTTGCCAATATTTTGACCTTGCTACTCGCGGGTGAAGATACGACTTCTAATATGCTAGCGTGGACTTTGTATTATTTAGCTAAAAACCCACATTTACAACAACAAGTGATTGATGAAGTATCTCAGGTTTGTAATGGCGATATTGAAACGCTGGATCTGGCGGCATTAGAACAGTTTGAGTTTACTGAAGCGATATTACGTGAAGGTTTGCGGCTTAAAGGTACTGCACCACTTATTTCCGCAGAACCGACCGAAGACACGGTATTGAGTAATGGTATTAAATTGCCAAAAGGTACGGCTATTTTTATATTAACTCGTCCTGGGGGATTAGATGAAAGGGTGGTGGTATGCCCTGAGACATTTAATCCTGAACGTTGGTTATCGACTCCTGAAAAACCAGTATGTCCGCATTTACAAAGCAGTCATATACCGTTTGGTGCGGGGGCTCGACATTGCCCAGGTGAGCGTTTAGCTATGATGGAAGGCAAGGCTGTTATTGCCCGTTTATGCTGGTATTACGTGATTAGTCAGCCGGAGCTGGCACCTGAAGTCGGCGAAGAGTTTGCATTTACCATGCGGCCAACTAATTTAGCCCTGACATTAATGCCACGTAAATAATATTTGTTTTACACTCATGGCGTTTGCCGGGTGAATAGCATTTACCTTAAGTCATAATATAGCCCATTAAATCAATTTGGTTAATGGGCTCATTATGGGGTTTATTTCACGATTAATACCGGACAGTGTGCATGCCGAGTCACTGACTCTGCAACACTACCAATTAGTATGTGCTCTAAACCGGTACGGCCATGGCTCGCGATCACCACCATATCACAATCAAACTCAGCTGCAGCACGCGTTATCTCTGTTGATGGGTGTCCCTCTAGTACCGCGGTATGTAATGGAATACTTGGTTTAATATCTGTGGTTAATTCGTCTAGCTTTTCTTGCGTGATCTTTAGCATATGCTCGTGAATATCAGTTGGCGTAATAGCAAGCACCTGGAAGCTATCAAAGCCATGTATTTCATTAATTACACTGACTAAATGTAAGGTAGCATCATACTTCAACGCCATTTCTGCAGCATAGCTTATCGCTCTATTCGCCGTATCTGAAAAGTCGGTTGGGCAAAGGATATTGTTAATGGTCATGATGAAGCTCCTGTTCAAGATAAGACTAATTGTTAGTCGTGAAATAATGTACTTACACTATTAAATATACTCACTTAGGGTCAGCAAACTGTTACTTAGATCAAAGAATATAGTTTTAATATTTTTTCGTTATCACTTCAGTATAGAACAGATACATTTATGTTTTGAAAAGAGTTATAGGCTAGATAATCATGGTTCTGTAGGTAAATATGAGAAACTAAAAAAGGCTAAAGAATTATCGTTAGCCTTAATCGTCATAATCGAAATGTAATTAGAATTGCATCGCTATTTCATCTGCGGGGTTAAGTTCCATGTTGTTATCTTGGTTATCGATAAATTCGATAGTTACTTTACGGTCTCTTGGATATTGAATTAGTTCCCCTAGCGCTGAGCTTGCGTATTCGGCCCCAAAAGATTGTACTTGGATATTATTTTCGTTGACTCCTAACGCAATCAGTTGATCTTGTACTGCTAGCGCTCTTTGCTGTGCTAAATTAATGTTTAGCTCTTCTTGTCCACTCGGATCTGCGTGACCTGACAATACGATGTTCATGGTTGGATTATCTATTAAGTAATCTGCTAGCTGTGTTAATCGTGCTTGATTTGTTGTATCTATCGCACTTTGATTAACGGCAAACAATAGATCCAGTTGTAAGGCTTCAAGGATCAGTTGTTGGTTAAGCTCTTCTGTTTCTGATATTTGTTGCAGCTGTTGGTCCAAAATTAATACATCGTGTTGTAATTGATTATTTTGTAATTCACTCGCCAGTAAATTTTCTGTTACCTGTTGGTTCTCTGCGGTTAACTGCTCAGACTCAAGGGATTTATCCCAAGTATTATTAATCCAATCTCCGGCTGCAATACCTAGAACCAGACCAATAGGACCACCCGCTATGGTGCCAACGATAATCGTGGATGAAAATACTCCAGCTTTCTCCCATGTTGTTAGCGGATCTTGTTCAGCTGCATTTGCCGAGATGCTAGTGCATGCCATTGATGTAATAAGTAATGTTTTTGCGAAGATAGATTTTTTCATGGTCAGTTTCCTTATTGATGTAAGACTGCTTAACAAGCTATGACTCTATTAAAGCAACCAATAAAGGCTTTTTAAGGCCAACAAAATGACAAGTTAAGTATCAATAATGACGAAAAATGACAGGGTTAAAAAAGGGCTATACCCAAGTACTTCGGTATGCATGTAACTAAACGAATTAAATAAATATCAATAAAAAGTACTATTTTCACCTCAATGAGATATTAAACACGCATTAGCTAGTTTCGATATCGCGTTTTTTGTTATTTTAATGAGCTGGTAACAAGAATATAAATAATTATGGCAGGAAGGGATTAATGAAGGGTTATACATTGAAAATAATTTTTTGTAGCTTAATTACGGGACTATTAGCGGGCTGTGCTACCTCTGTGGATAATTTAGCGATACAAGGTGCGCAACAAGTGGAAGCGCAGTTGTTGATAAGTGAAGACAAAAAGTTAAATATTCAATATCTCGGTGTTGGTGGTTACCTATTTCAATATGGTGAAGATAGTATTATGACCGCGCCCTCGTTTACCAACCCTGGTTTGATTAATGTTACGCTGCCGCTGCCAATTGAACCGAATACTGATTTGGTCGATAAATTATTACCAGTACATGCGAAGCAGGCTGAATTTATTTTAGTTGGTCATGCGCATTATGATCATTTGATGGATGTGCCTTATATCATGCAGCAACACATGCCCAAGGCAACGGCAGTGGGGTCAACGACCATGGCTAATATTATTACTGCGGTTATCGATGATGAACGTTTACTTGATATAACGGATTATGCGGCTGATGGCCAACAGTCGGGCAGGTGGATATATAATCGTAACAACAGTATTCGTTTTATGCCGATTAAATCAGATCACGCGCCGCACTTTATGGGCATCAAAGTCATGTCAGGAAAATATGAACAAGCGTTAACGGCGTTACCAAGTACGGCATATGGTTGGAAAGAAGGACAAACATACGCGTATGTTATCGACTTTTTAGATAACCGGCAGCAACCTATTTATCGTATTCACTATCAAGATGCTGCAAGCAACTCTCCAGACGGATTAATGCCTGTGATGGCCGATACTAAGACGGTTGATATGGCAATCCTGTGTGTTGCCGCATTCCATCAGGTTGATGATTACCCTGAGGCTATCTTAAAGCAGACTCAGCCACAAACTATTGTGTTAGGGCATTGGGAGGACTTCTTTGGTAACAATAGTATTGATAACAACGGTTCTGATAATCAGAATAAGTCGGTTCGTGGTGTTCGGATGACCAATATTGATGATTTTATTCAGCGGGTTGAGGTTGTTAAAGCGGATGATGCCACTGCGGTATTACCAGCACCGTTTGCATGGATCAAAGTACATTAAATAGTGTCTTTAATGACGAATAAAACCCGGTGTTGCCGGGAGTTATTCGTCATTTTTATTAGTCCGTTAAATTAAAATATCAAATTAACCTGAGCGGCGCCTACAATCCCTTCAGCTTTATTGGTAAACGCATAAGTTAACTCTGAATTGCTTTCCGTTTCTTCAAAGTACTCTTCTTCACCTACGATGTAAGCAGCAGTTAAATCAATCGATAGTTGTTTACCCAACTTAAAGGTTAAACCTGTGGTATACCATTGGCGCTGTGAATCAGGAATACTGATGGTGGTATCACCTGCTTTCTGATCCAGCGCATAGCCGCCACGCAGTATGACACTTTCACCTAGATAGTAAGAAAGTCCTACTGAATAGCGCATGTTATCTTCGTAGTTGTAGCTTTTTTCGAATAGTACTTCACCACCCAATTCTTCAGAGCTGCCTTCAAGACCTTCAAAGCTACTCCATTCTGTCCAGACCACTCCTAGCTGCAGGGCAATGTTACCAAAACGATGATAACTACCAAACTCAGCCATAGCTGGCAGCGTGATATCTAATTGTCCTGTTGTTTCCCGTTCGTTGTAGTCCGCGTAATCCCCTTCAAAAGCCAGTTCAACTGGCGAGCGATAACTCACCCCGATTTTATGATTGGCATTAAGATCAAGCAACAAACCGGCATTCCAACCGAGGCCGAAAGCGTCACCTTCCATGGAAAATGCCTGAACTCCACGTCCCTTACCTGCGAGTGCACCATCAACGACTTCATCTAAAACGGCTAAATTTGCAACTATAGGCAGTGTTAATGGCGTCGCTGCTTCATTGATACCATCTATTGCTTGATCTGCAGCTGCATCACCCAGATTACGCTCCAGCTCTGCGGTACCGTAAACAAATTGGGCACCGACCCCGATACTTAATTTACTGCCTAGTTTTAATGCCAGGCTTGGGTTTAAATTGATTGCTTTCAGTGTTGTCGAGCCGCCGAGTAAACCCGCAGCGTAGTCATCTGGAAATGCGGTAGTGGTGCCATAGTTGGTATATCCGGCTAAACCTAGGGCAAGTGTTTCACTTAGCGGGATCACGGCATAGACAGAGGGGATAGTCGAAGACTCGACAGAGTTTTCAACATCGTAATCAGATTTATCTGGTACAGCATAATCATTAATTAATACGTTGTTTAAGGCTTCGTAGCCAGCGGTAAGCGGGCTGTTTTCACCGGTAGTTGTCACTGTCGGTTCGGCGTAGGCTGCGACAACAGAAAATGCAAACTTGTTGAAGGAGGCTGCGCCTGCAGGGTTAGTGGCAATGATTGCTACATTTTCTGTGTTGGCAGCAAAACCTGCGTTAGCATTGGCTAGCGCAGCGGCAGATTGGAGGTTAACCTGAAATCCAGCTGCTGTCGCCTGTACACTGGTCATCGCCGCTGCGGTGAGCAATGCTTTGCTAATTAAGTTAATGTTGAACAAATTCGATTTCTTCATGACAATCCCTGTCTTATATTAATAAGTTAATTACAACTACTCTCGTGATTCGAGCTGTCATTATATGGACTGTGCATAGTGTTAATAGAGCTGTAGGGAAGGGAGGTGACTAAGTGTTGAATTATGATGACCTTTTGTTTTAAGTGAATGCACACTATCTTTCTGTCACTTGAATTTATTGGAGTTGAATCCATTAAGTCTCTGGTAGTACGTTTTAGTGAAAATGGTGTTATTTCAAGATCTCGCAATTTAAAGTTAGAGTTGTGGCTCAAGTCCTGTGGTATTTGAAATGCCATAAAATTGCACAGGTGTCTTAATTCAACTTGAGGTTTACTAAGTTGGAATAACTAAATTAGTGGTCGGGATTTAAAGTGAGGCATTAGCTGAGGCTTAATACTTATAGCTCATTCGATCCTGAATGACGAAATAACTCGATATAGGCACGACACTGAGTATATCAATCAAGGTATATTCGCTTTTAGAAAAATGACAACATGTCCGCTTGGGGATGTTCAACAATTTGATTGTATTCCGTTGTTGTGGCTGGAGCCACTAGAGGATACTTATTTTAGTTTCGCTAAATGGAGTTAGCAACAATGACTAAGAAGACACTTTCTAACAATATATCTCTACTTTCTGTATCCGTTGCACTAGCACTGACCGCGGGCTCTGCTCAAGCAAGTCTAGGTAATCTTGGCACCACATTCGGTCTATCACCTGTGGATATTGCTTCTGCGCAGTCTTTTTCTTTATTTAATTCGCAATCCTCTGCTGCTTATTATAATCCATCTGCGTTAGCCACGGCGGATCAAGGTGAGATGTATGTGGGTTTATTATCTGCCACCCCTGATATCACAGCTGGTGAGCAAACATTTGACGAAGCAACGCAACCAATACTTGCTGGTATGAACGTTAATGTAACCAACCTGTTTAACTTTTCTTATCCAATTTATTTTGGTCTGATTGCCGGTATCGAAAATTACGGTACCGAAATGATGGCGTTTAGTTCGGCAACATCAGAGACTGGTCAATTAGCCAATTATGGTGAGAAACCGTTATTTGTTGCTGCATCGGGTTCAATTCAAATTATACCGGGCTTTACTATCGGTGGCGGTGCGCAAGTATCATTACATGCTGACGCGGCAATGAATTTAGAAAGTGAATTGGATGGTACTGCGGCAGGTAATGAAAGTGTTGCAGTTGCAGCTGAGCCTGTGATCACTCCAATTGCAGGTGTGACGTTAGATTTCGGGCGTATGTTATGCGGTAGTGATAGTACTTGTGCTGGTAACGGTATTACTTTTGCTGCGGCTTTTCGTGGTGAAAGTTATGGTCAGGCCAACATTAAAGCAGCTGCAACGATTACCCAAACGGTAACGGATCTACCAATTAATCTATTAACGTTCGATGCATATCAGCCAGATATCATTTCTGCTGGTGTGCGTGTTAAAGCGGGCATGGTGAGCTTCGCGATCAGTGCTGAGCAACAGAACTGGTCAGATTTAAATGACTTAATGTTAAAAGACACGGTGAAAGATCAAGCAAGTGTTGGTTTTGAAGATATCATTATTCCGCGCGCAGGTATTGAGCTTAACTTTAACGATACGATTAAGTTAATGGCGGGTGCGAGCTATGAAGTTTCGCCATTAGACCCAGAGAAAGCGACGCTGGATGTAAATTATTTAAGTGCTGATAAATTAGTTGTCGGTGCTGGTTTCTCTTATTTCCATAAAGGCACTGGCTTATCGGCATATCCTTGGCAGATTGATCTAGCGTATCAATTACAAGTACTTGATCCAACTGACCACATTATCTCTCATCAAGACAGCGCGAATAACTCATCAGTTGAACTAGAAGGTACGGTATCAACAATTTCACTTTCATTCGCGACTAAGTTTTAAGGGGGTCTTATGAAGAAAATTAATTCTCGTTTTAATGCTTTCTTTAGCTCTTTTGTTAAGAGTGGCCTCGTTGCTTCAACTGTTGCGCTTGCAGGTTGTGGTGTAGAACTACAAGAAACAGAGAAAGCTGAAGAAGTCGTGCTTACGGCGGAAGAAAGTCGTGCGGCATTAGCGGAACGTCGAGCACAAAGCCTGTTTGCTGCACATACGTTCTATACGTTCCCATCAAACGGTCAAGCCGACGTGGCTGTTAATAGCTCGGTATTATTATCATTCTCACACCCATTAGATAGCTTTGCTACGCAAGAGTTTAGCTTAATGGATAGTGAAGGTAACATAGTTGAAGTTGCGTCAGTTGCAGTGACTGAAGACAGTTTTGCTACTGATCCTGAGAATCCACTTGCTAACGGTTTAGCATTTAAACCAGCCAGTGCGCTTAAAGCAGGCGAGCAGTATAGTGTGACTTATGCGATTGGTTTGATTAACGAAGCTGATGACGATAAAGAATTAACGGCGACAAGAACGGCGCAAGAGCCGTTGACGTTTACAACACGTATTGCCAAAGATGCTGCTGGCTTTGCATTGGATACCAATGGTTTCTTCCCTACAGATGAATTACCGTTTACCACCTTTACGACATTACGTTTACGCTTAACTAATGAAGTTGATGCAACAACATTAGTTGCAGGTGAGACGTTTAAATTTCAAAAAGTCGGTAGCGGTGAGCAGATTGCTGGTGATTTGATTGCCAAAGGGCGTTATATCACTTTTGACCCTGCGGCTGATCTTGAGGCTGATGCAAGTTATGAACTTATTGTTAGTAATGGTGTTAAGGACAATGCCGGTAATAGCTTTGCTGGTTTGGAAAAAACATTTACGGTATTAGATTCAGGTGAGCACGCATTCAAACCAATGAATGTGACAGTGAATGATAATGCTCAGGAGTCACCTTATTCTGGTGAGTTAACCAATGCGGTTACGATTAAATCCGTGCTTATCGGTGGCAGTGATACAACTTACGTTGACTCTGATCTTGTTACTGAGCTAGCGAACTTAGGTAATTTTGGTGACGCTGCGCCATTAGTTATTCGTAAGGGGTCTATCTTAAATAGCTCTAGCTTAACGGTGAAGGTTGGTGGTGAATTCCCGACTGGTTTCGATACCGGTAATATTCGCATGACAAATATTTCTGATGCGACAGGTTATTTAATTAACAACAAGAGCTCAGATCATAAGTACGCACCAAAACAATTACATCTGTTTATGGATGTAGCGATGACCACTGATGGTTATGACGAAGACGGTAAACTAAATGGTAAAGCTAATGGTGGTTTAAGTCAGAATATCATGCATCTTGAATTGATGGGTACCGTGAGAACGGAAGGTGCGTCAATGATCATCGATGCTATCAGTGAAATAGATGTGAAGATCTTAGGTGTTGATAATGCCCATGCGCAAGTATCATTCCACATGGAATCATATACGGCAGATGAAACACCGGAAATGGCTGTTGATATTATAGCTCCACAATTCCAATCAGCTTATCCAGATGTCCATACTCAGCATTTCAGCTTAGGTGATAATGTTACGGTTACTTATGACGAGCCTCTAGAGTTATCGTCATTACAGAACCTATTGCTTAAAGATGAAAATGGACTTGCTGTTGAGACGTTTATCTCACAAGATGGCGCGTCTATTATTGTTGACCCTATAGAAAATTTATCACCTCTATCTGATTATACCGTTACCGGGATAATCGCAGATCTTGCCGGTAATACAACCTATCTATCTCAAGCTTTTTCTACGCCGAATAAAGACCAAGGCACAGAGTTTAATGAGCATGATGAGATTACAGCCCGTTTTACAGCACCTATGGTTGAGGGTATGGTTCCGGGTTACTCATGTGCAATGGAAGATACCAATTTAGCCCTTGATATTGCTGGTCGATGTGCTGGTGGGTTAGCTACAGATCAAAAATTAAATATATTTAGTCTACAAGAAGATAAAGATATTTTTGTCGCTTTTAGTCAGCAAATGGATGAAGTGAGTATCCGTTTAGGTGAAACCTGTAATACTGGTTCGTTCCGTGTCGAAATTGTAGAACCTAATGGTGCTGGTAACTGTATTGAAACAGTACCTGGAGTTCTTAAATATGAAAATAAAATCTTAACATTTTCGCCAAATGATAATTGGGAAGATCTAGGTTCAAATGTATATCGTTACTCATTAATCTCAGCTAATGGTGCGACTAAAGGTGGTGTTGATTGTTCTAGTGGTGAAATACTGTGTAGTGCGCAAGGTTATCCTTTGCAAACAAGCTTGCTGATAGCTGATACCCATGAAGATGTTGGTGGTCCCGATATGTTAATGCCATTTCGCGCGGCGCCTGCTGATAACCTCGTTTTTAATCCACTGATGATGCCAACAACGGATACTAATCGTGATTATCGCTGGGATGAGATAAAAGAAGAGGTTATTAGTGGTAATTTTGCCAAACTATCTCTATTAGGTACGAGTGGGTTACTGACCCGTGCCACGGTTGGTTGTGAGTTAGACCAAACCTGTAGTGATGATTATGCTAAAACGTACATTAGTGGGTTCATGCCAACGGAAGTAGGGGAATATGATGCTGAAAACAATCGAATTCCTGTGAAGGTTCATGCCGAGCAATTAATATCTTCGAGTGTTAATGTGGCAGCAATGCTTGGTATCTTTGGTGCTGGTCTTATTGAATCTGAAGTACCTACAGCTACCATGGTTATGCGTCCTTTGTATTCTGTAGTGAATGGTAAAACAGAAGTACCAACCGGTTATATCATTTGGAATGAAGAAGAAGGTAGATTAAATTTCAAAATTGATTTAGATATCTATATGGATAATCCATTTATGAGTGTATTAGGCGGCATTGTTACTCATAATCTACACAGTTATTTACTTGAGGATGTTCAATTACAAGGACCGTTAACATTTTTAGAGGATGGTCGTATGAATATTGAGTTGAGTAATTTAAATCAAATAAAGCTGAATGTTGACATGAATATTGATTTTCTGTCTTGGAATGAAGCAGCAGGAATGGTGCTTGCCATTGAGCCTGGTGATATGTCATTGCAACAACTTTCACAACCGATGAAATAACATTTGATCTCAGATTAGAAAACGCTAAATAAAACAAAGGCCGCACATCTTTATTAATATAAATGAGCGGCCTTTTTGATCTTCCTATCGTACTCTTTCAATTTTTATTTCTTCAATTCTATTCGTTTGGCTAATCGATGTAGATTGCCAACATCAACAGAAAGCTGACGTGCCGTTGCTGCCCAGTTATTGTTATTTTGTTTGAGTGCGTTATTGATTAACTGTCGTTGAAATTGCTCGGTCGCGTCACGTAAATTATCGCCGGGTATGTTAGTAACAGACATTGTCGGTTGTTCAATCGAATCTGTTACTTCAACGGGAAAATGCTCCAGCTTAAAATGAGCAGGCTGAAGTACCACATATTCATCTTTAGCTTCTGCTCTGGCGAGGATCGCAGCGCGATTAATACTGTGCTCCAATTCTCTGATATTACCTGGCCATGGATAACTCATCAGTATTGTTTGGCAAGCAGAGCTTAAACTAAGATGGCTTAATTGCAGTTTGCTGCGACAACGCTCGATAAAAAAACCAGCCAATAATAGAATGTCTTCGCCACGCTCACGCAGCGGTGATACTGCGATGGGAAATACGCTGAGGCGATGGTAAAGATCAGCCCTAAAGCGACCAGCCAATACTTCTTCTTTCAAATCTTTATTGGTTGCTGCGATGATACGGGTATCGACTTTTAAGTTGCGGTCATCACCAATGCGTTGTAAGTCGCCATATTGTAATACCCGTAATAGTTTCGCTTGTAAAGTTAGGGTTAACTCACCAATTTCATCAAGAAACAGGGTGCCTTTATCTGCTAATTCAAATTTACCACTGCGGTTACTGATAGCTCCGGTAAACGCGCCTTTGACGTGTCCAAATAGCTCACTCTCTGCAATGGCTTCAGGTAATGCAGCGCAGTTAAGGTATATCAATGGTTTGTCGGCGCGGGAAGATTGCTGGTGGATTGCGGTGGCGACTAATTCCTTACCAACCCCCGTTTCCCCCAATATTAATGCGGTCATATCGGTACTGGCAACGACGCTTATCTCTTTTTTTAAGACTTGGATCTGCGCGGATTGGCCAATAATTTCAGTGTTACTTTGTGGTTGATGTTTGGCGGGGTCCGAGTCAGTTACATCGCCAGCCGCTTTTTCCAGTTTATCCATCAATAATGCAATGTTAAGCGTCGCAGCTGCAAGTGCACTCACTGTACGTAGCTCATCATTGCTGAAGTTATCAAACTGGTGGGGATCAAAGCTATCGATAGTGAGAGCACCAATCAGGCGTTGATTTGCCATCAAGGGTAAACCAACACAGGCATGCACATGTAAATTACCTTCGTGTGAGGTAATAAGAGCGTCATAAGGATCGGGCAGAGAGCTGTCTGCTGGAAACCTGACTACATCACCGGCTCTGGCAATGGCTTCTAATCGAGGGTGTTCACTGATATTAAATTGTCTACCTAGTACATCAGCATTTAGGCCATTAATTGCTAAGGGTTTGAAATGTTGGCCTTTAAATTCTAACAGTGCGGATGCATCACAGCTAAATAACCTGCGCATTGTGGTAAGCAGGCGTTCGAAACGGTCCTGACTGGAGATATTGGTGGTTAAATCTAAGGCGATATGGATAAGGTCTTTGGTATCAGTTTGCATAATGTTAGCGATATTAAATACTGTCTTAACGACAGTGTATAGTCATAATGACAGTATGTAAAGGTAGTCATTATGACATTGTTTGTTTGTCATTGTGAGTAAAATCAATTGGTTAACTTTTGGCATGGTACCTGCAATTAGAAAGTATATAAATTCGTTAACTATTTAATTGGAATATAATATGGCTATTCATGTAAAAAATAATATCTCTTGGGTTGGACAACGTGATTGGGAAGTACGTGATTTCCACGGTACTGAATTTAAAACTGAAAAAGGCACTAGTTATAATAGCTATTTGATTCAAGAAGAAAAAACGGTACTAATCGATACGGTTGATCACAAGTTCTGCTACGAATTTATTCAACAATTAGAGTTAGAAATTGATCTTAACAAAATTGATTACATTGTTATTAACCATGCTGAAGAAGACCATGCCGGTGCGCTAGCCGCGTTATTAAATAAAATCCCTAATACCCCGATTTATTGTACCGAAAATGCGATTGATTCCATTACCGGGCATCATCATCACCCAGAATGGAATTTTAACGTCGTTAAGACCGGCGATAGTTTAGATTTGGGTAATGGTAAGCAGTTGGTCTTTATTGAAACACCTATGCTGCATTGGCCTGACAGTATGATGACGTACATGACGGGTGATGCGGTGCTGTTTAGTAATGATGCATTCGGTCAACATTATTGCGATGAACGTTTATTCAATGATGAAGTCGATACCAAAGAGTTGATGGATCAATGTTTACGTTATTATGCCAATATTCTTACTCCATTTAGTCCGCTTGTTACCGCTAAGATTAAAGAAGTATTAAGCTTTAATTTACCCGTCGATATGATCGCGACGGCGCATGGTGTTGTGTGGCGTGATAATCCAATTCAGATCATTGAGCAATATCTGACGTGGGCAGATAAGTATCAAGAAGATCGCATTACTATTTTTTATGATTCTATGTCGAATAATACCCGCATGATGGCGGATGCGATTGCCCAGGGTATTCATGAGGTGGATAGCGATGTGGCGGTGAAGGTGTTCAATGTGGCACGTCATGATAAAAATGAAATCTTATCCAATGCCTTTATTTCCAAAGGTATTTTAGTGGGGTCATCAACGATGAATAACGTGATGATGCCTAAAGTTGCTGGCATGCTTGAAGAGATCACCGGTCTGCGTTTTAAAAATAAAAAAGCCGCGGCATTTGGCAGTTATGGTTGGAATGGTGGGGCGATTGATCGCATTGAAACAAGACTGGATGAAGCGGGTTTTGCATCTTATCCAAGTCTGAAAACAAAATGGAAACCTGATGGGAAAGCGATATTAGAGTGTCGTGAATATGGTCGCACACTCGCGAAAGAGTGGGCGCTAACAAGTAATACGCTTGCCGATGTAGCAGCCCCCGCTGCAAACGAAACTGTACCAGTGCAAGCAATCGTAGAAGAAGTCGTTGCAGAAAAAGTACCGCAAGCTGCTGCAGTAGCAAAACCGATACAGGAAAGTGCGGTAACCCAGTTTAGTACTGAGAGTTCGATGTTATGCACTGTCTGTCAGTGGGTTTACGATCCTGCCCTGGGTGAACCAAATCAAGATGTCGCATCAGGTACAGGATGGTCTGAGGTACCAGATTATTTCCTCTGCCCTGAATGTGGGTTAGGTAAAGATGTATTTGAAGAGATTAAAACTAAGGATGTAGCATGAGTTTACCTGTAGTCATTATAGGCAGTGGCTTTGCTGCGTATCAATTAGTTAAATCAATCCGTCGGTTAAGTAAGGAGCAAGCGATCATAGTGATCACCGCTGGCTGTGGTGATGATTATGTTAAACCGGAGTTAAGCCATGTGTTTAGCAAAAAACTAACGGCGCAAGACATGGTCAAGCAAAGTGGTGCTGAATTTGCGGCTGAGCATAATATTACCCTGATGAGTAATACCTGTATTGATAAAATTAACCGTATAGAAAAAACAGTGAGTTGTCAGGGTATCGAAATAGCCTATGAAAATTTGGTGCTGGCAACAGGGGCACAATCGTTTGTGCCATTTGTTGATGGCGATGCTGCTAAAGACATTATTACCCTGAACAGTTTGGACGAATATCAACAATCTCAAGAACAACTGGTGAAGGCGAAATCTGTGTTGGTTGTTGGCGCAGGTTTGGTAGGTTCGGAAATTGCGATGGATTTAGCCATCGCTAACTATGATGTCATCTTAACCGACCGATCTGATGCATTACTGCCGAGTTTATTACCTGAATTTATTTCATCTCAGCTTTATCAAACGATGAGAAGGCAGGGCGTTGAGCTGCAACTGGGTAATGAACTCAACAAGATGACAAAAACGGCTACAGGGATCGAAGTCAGCTTTAACAACGGTTATAAAGCCAATGTTGATAGTGTGTTGTGCGCTGCGGGTTTGCAACCCAATACTGTGTTAGCGAGCGAAGTTGGTTTAGCTGTGAGCCGGGGTATTGTTGTTGATAAGCAATTAAGAACTCAGGATCCGCATATCTTTGCCATTGGTGATTGTGCTGAGATTGACGGTAAACATTTGGCTTTTTTACAACCGATAATTCTCAGTGCCAATGCACTCGCGAAAACTTTAACTGATACGGCGACGGAGGTGGCTCTTCCTGCGATGTTAGTCAAAGTAAAAACGCCATTATATCCGATCCAATTAAGCGGTAATACTACAGCGAGTGATGCTAATTGGCAGGTGGAAATGACCGAGTCGGGAATGACGGCGAAGGCCTATGATAGCGAGGAGCAATTAATTGGTTTTGTGGTGACGCAAGCAAACATGCCTGAGGCGTTTAAGTTGTTACGCCTGTTACCTAATGTATCGACAGTACCGAAAGTAGCTTAATGCCGTTAGCTAAAGCAATCTAAATTTGGCAGCCGCAGACTGATTGAATAAGCCTGTTGTTGCCATTATTCGGTTCAATGATTACCACTGCTCCCTACAACGAACTTATAACGGAATTTATTATGCACTCACTTTTCCTACGAATGAGACTTATCCATTGGCTCGGTGCTATTTCACTATTTTTTAATGCTTTATTTTTTACTGAGCAGTTTTACTCACAGATATTACAATCTATTGTTATTCTTTTGCTGATTATTCATGATCTTGATGAAAAATTTTGGGGGGTCGATTCCCTACATCAAATTACTGATTACATGCGTACATTTGAACAAAAAGATCTTTCGGTCGAATGCCTGGTCAATAGTGACTACAACAGTGAGATGAGCAAAGTATTAAGTGTTATTAATTCATTTAGACTAAATGTTAAAGGTGCATTAATTGATATTCAAACTCAAGCAATTGCATCAGATGAAATTGCAAATACACTGGCTTCAAAAACAAATGATATTGCTCAGCGTATTCAAACTCAAGACCAACGAGTTGATAATATTGCCCTGCAGTTTAAAATACTAGATGAACACTCTTTAGCATTACAAATTAAAGCTGAACAAACTCAAGAACAGGTTAGTAAGACCAGAGAAGGATTGCAGCTATCAAATGAAGCGATGAGTAACATGGCCTGCATGATAGAAACATATGTCAGCAGTAGTGAAAACCTGAGCAGTAAGTTTGAATTACTATCAGAGCAAGCGAACTCTATTGGTGGTGTTGTATCAGTGATAAATAATCTGGCAGACCAGACTAATCTACTGGCATTAAATGCTGCCATTGAAGCGGCTCGAGCTGGAGAACACGGTAGAGGGTTTGCCGTCGTTGCAGATGAAGTCAGGCAGCTTGCTATGTCAACTCAAAACAGCTTAAATCAAATTAACCTGATTATTGACGGCATTTCTACAGCAGTACATCAAGCTGGCGAGCAAATAGAGCTACAGTCAAAAAATCTGAGTGATCTTTCATCACATTCAAAAAACAGTCAAACAGAGATCAATACAGCATGTGATAATATTGACGGTATATTGAATTTAATTGGGCACAAAGATATCCAAGCTCAGGTCACTGATAATGTTGATATTCGTTATATACACAAACTTGTTGTTGATGTTTCTCATGAAATACAAGCATTAAAAATGTTGTCTAATTCAAATGCTGATGATTGTAACGAGCTTCAAAATCAAGGTAAGCGTCTTAATGAAGTCTCTGATAATATTGTCAATCAACTGGCTGCGTTTAAAACCCAGAAAGATAAATCGTGATATTAAGTGATCGCGCTGATTAATTGTGATGAGACGCGTGTCTTCGCTTAATCGATGATGTACCTATAATTGTAAGTGTGTGATAAAATGATAAATTATCGCACCTTGTTAGGTATTATGTAGTGAATAGATACCATAGGTGTTTTTATATTAAATAAAACATTGTGATTATTATGGTAGTAGACTGAATGCATCCACTTTTAGTAAAACCCCTGAATGTAGTTGATTGTATAGCCCTGCGAAGCAACCGTAAAAACCCCAACGATGCACGCCGTTTAAACCACTATATCTTGTTAGTGCTGATCTCAATTCCTCTTAGCATAATGTTTATAATCAGAAATGCCATAGCTAATAACTATGATATCGCTGTTATCGTGTCCATCTTTTTGTCCTGCATGATTACTAGTCTGTTAGTTATCTCCAAGCTTAAGCGGGTAGAGATACTCTACCACGCAAATAATTTCGTACTTGTATCAATGTTCATTTTAGTGTTTATTTTGGGAGATAAAAGTGAAGGACAAATTTTATGGAGTTACACATATCCCTTACTTAGTATATTTTTGTTTGGTAACCGCTTAGGTACGAGTTGGAGTTTGATCCTCTTCTTTACTATCGTTGGCCATTTAAAGCTGAATAGTAATTTGGACTTTAGTTACTCTACTGATTTTGAAATAAGATTTTGTATCATCTATTTGACTATATTGAGTATTACTTCGTGGCTTGAATATGATCGAAATCGCTACACTAATAAATCAAGATCTCAAGTGAAAGCGCTAAAAAGAGAGCGAACATCACTTAACCAAGAAATCAAAAGGCGTATTGTTCTGGAGAGAGAGCTGAATAAATTGGCTAATGAAGATACTCTAACTGAAATTTATAATCGCCGATATTTTATGTCACGTGCAAGCGAAGAAATATCTAGCGCTCAGCGAGACGGCACTCCTTTATCAATGGCAATTATTGATATAGATAAGTTTAAATGTGTTAATGATAAATATGGTCATCCAGCGGGTGACAAAATTCTAAAGTGTTTTGCTCAACATTGTAAAGAAATGCTAAGAAAGTCTGATATAGTCGGTCGGTTCGGCGGAGAAGAATTTGCCATCCTGCTTTTAAACACATCAGTAGAGCAAGCACAGCAAATTATGGATCGATTCCGTCAAGAAATTAGTGAACATACGTTTTTATTCAATAGCATAGAAATGAAAATAACGATTAGTATAGGGATCTGTGTCAGTGGTGAGAAAATTTCAGATATAGACAGACTATATTCAGAAGCCGATAAAGCATTATACTATGCTAAGCGGAGCGGGCGAAATAAGGTCGAATTAGCTTAATTGAGGTAATGCCAATTAAGCTAATATTATGATTCTAATTCTTAAGGCCGTAATTAGCGGCCTTTAATATAATTTTAATTAGCGATTATAAATAACGCGCCTGTAAATGCGCTTTAAAGTGTGCTGGATTCAATGTTTCCCCAGTCGCTTGTTTGACTAAATCATTGGTACTTAGCAGTGACGCATTCTGCCAAATATTGGCTTTAAGCCAAGCAAAGATTGGTGATAAATCACCGCTAGTTATGATTGCTGGCACGTCCATCTGTTGTTTAATCGTGGTCATAAACTGCGCCGCATACATAGCGCCTAATGTATAAGACGGGAAGTACCCAAAGCTACCATCAGTCCAATGCACGTCTTGCATACAACCATTACGGTAATTACCTTTGGTATCTACACCTAAATATTGCTGCATTTTAAGCGCCCATAATTCCGGAATATCATCTACTTCGATATCGCCATTCATTAACGCTTGCTCGATTTCATAACGTAACATCACATGCGCAGGGTAGGTTACTTCATCAGCATCAACACGGATAAAATCAGGTTTCACGCGGGTATAACACTGGCTTAGGTTTAGCGGGTTATAAATAGCTGTATCTGTGCCATTGAATGCTTGCTTAATCTCTGGTGTTAGCAAGGTTAAAAACTCTTCGCTGCGACCTAATTGCATTTCAAATAATAGACTTTGGCTTTCATGAATGCCCATAGAGCGAGCTTGACCTACAGGTAAGTGGTTCAATGCTTTTGGTAGACCTTGTTCGTAACGTGCGTGACCTGTTTCGTGCACAACCCCCATTAAACTTTGAGTGAAATCATCTTCTTCATATCGCGTTGTAATACGCACATCTGAAGATACACCGCCGCAGAAAGGGTGAGTAGATACATCAAGGCGACCATGATTAAAATCAAAACCGAGGATCTGCATGGTCTTTAAACCTAGCTGCTGTTGTGATGCAATCGGGAAATGACCTGTTGGCATAATGACGTTATCAGATGCTTGTTTTTCTTGTGCTGCTTGGGTTAATTCTGGCAACCATGATTTTACATCATCAAAAATCGGATCCAGTTGTGCACTGGTCATGCCCGGTTCGTACAAGTCCATTAATGCATCATAGTTACTGCAGTTGTTTGCCTGTGCGCGAATAGTCGCTTCTTCACGAGACAATTCAACAACAGTTTTTAAGTTCTTAGCAAAACCTGCCCAATCGTTTTCTTTACGTTGGGTACGCCAAGCATGCTCACATTTCGAACCTGCTAACGATTTAGCTGAAACTAGATCCTCAGGTACCACATTGGCTTGCTGCCAACTGCGATCTATTTCTGCCAAACTTGCTTGTTGCTCAGTCGATAGATTTTCAGCTTGTGCTTGTTGGATTAAACTTGCCAGTTGTGGCGCGGTGCTTTGTTGGTGGATCAAAACGGCAAGTTCAGCCATGGCTTCTGAACGTGCGTCATTGCCCCCTGCCGGCATCATCGCAGCTTGGTCCCAGCCACAAATAGAAGATAGGTGGCTTAGATTATGGATCTTTTTAAAATGCTTAGATAGCTGTTCATAGGCTGAATTTGTTGTCATATTCACTCCAACGTCGGATAAGATAATAGCGATAATATTAACCTGATTTGGCTAAGATTTTGTCTAATACTCTAAAGGGTAAAATACGTTTTAACAAGGCAAATAAATAGGTGGGGAAGGTCACGTAATAACGTACTTTCGGGTTGTTACTTTCTATCGCATGGATAAGTGCTTTGGTTACTGCTTCAGGGCCAAGGGTGAACTGACTGCTGACGTCTTTTTTCCCTAAACGACTAATTTGTTGTTGGTAATCTTCACGGTGAATACTGTTGTCGATATCAATGTTGGCCTGAAATGCTGACAATGCGTTAGCACGAAACTGACTCACTATAGGACCAGGTTCAATGAGCGACACTTTAATTGGAGAATCTAATAATTCCAGCCGTAAGGTGTCTGTTAATCCTTCAATCGCGAATTTACTGGCGTTGTAGGCGCCGCGATATTTCATTGTTACGAGGCCAAGTACCGAACTGTTTTGGATTATGCGGCCACGACCATTGGCGCGCATCAGTGGAATTATTTGGGTGGTTAGTTCGTGCCAGCCAAATACATTGGCTTCAAATTGGGCGCGTAATGCGTCTGTCGGGAGATCTTCGACTGCGCCAGGTTGGCCATAGGCACCGTTATTAAATAGTACATCTATCTTGCCATTGGTAAGTTGAGTAATATGCGCGACCGCGGCTGTGATTGATTCCGTAGAGCTTAAATCGAGTTGCACACTTTCAAAACCTTGGGCGGTTAAAGCGGCTACGTCTGCTGGTTTTCTGGCAGTTGCGAAAACACGATAACCCGCGGCTTTTAGGGTGACAGCGCCGTGATAGCCTATTCCTGTTGAAGCGCCCGTGATGAGTACTGTTTGCATTGTGCGAGTATCCTTTTGTTAGCTGTACAGTTTGTCATGAAATTAAGGCACAAAAAAGCCCGTAACTATTTAGCTGCTTAATTAAAAGCGTAGTTACAGGCTTAAGCGTTATTTATGGCTGAAGGAATTAACCTTGTTGTAGTAATCTACGTAGATCAATAACTGCTGCGTTAGCACGAGATAGGTAGTTTGCCATTACCAGCGAGTGATTAGCAAAGATACCAAAACCAGCACCATTAAGGATCATCGGGCTGCTTACAGGCTGTAATGATGCTTCTAATTCAAGGATGATTTGGTCAACACTTGCTAGGGCATTTTTCTTTTCTAATACGCCTTTAAAGTCAACTCGTGCTGCTTTTAGGTAGTGGTATAATGCCCAAGAAGAACCACGAGCTTCCCAGAACACGTTATCGATATCCATCCATGCTGTTTTAACGGTAGAACCAGATTCTGTGAATGTCGATTGCTCAGCTCCCTGATCACCAGATAAATCAGTGTTGATACGGTATTGACCCACTGACGCACTTAAACGTTGTGATAATGAACCAAGACGTTTTTCAACTTGTTTGAACCATTCTGCAAGGTTATCGGCACGGGCATAAAATTGTGCACCCTGTAATTGAGGGTCATTTAATTTATCTAGGTATACTTGTAATTCTACAATGGTTTTTTTGTATTCAGAATTGGCATTGGTCGGGAATAAACGTGTGTGCTCAACATTTAAAGAACCGTGCGCTTTTTGCAGATCTTTATTTTCAGTTGACTGTGTTTGCGAGCGGCTTAAATCACGACGTAATACCAACATAAGATCGCGAGATTGTTCTAATAGACCATATTCCCATGACGGCATATTATCCATCAGGATCGCTGGTGGTAATACAGAGTTACTTAGGTAACCACCATTTTTGTCGTCTAATGTTTGGATCGATTTAATCAGGGTTGCAGTCATATAAGAACCAACAGCGATATCAGCATTATTCTTTGTTAGCGTCTCTGTCGCTTGTGCTGGGCTAAAGTTGTCTGGTTCAACACTCCAATAAACTGAAGTTGCATAAAAGATAATACCGACAGCAGCAATACCCGCTATGATTTTAGATTTACTCATCAGGTCGTTCCCTCGAATCATACGTTAAGTTTAGTAATATTTGCTCTAGTGTAACTCGCTGAAATGTTTGCAACAAGCTTAATCACCATATAAAACCAACAGACTCAAGACCACATTTAATCGATTATGATTTTTTAATTCTTACTACATGCATGATTTCTACCTTGAACCCAGCAACGGTTTCAATCTCTGGGTAGTAGGTTAGATTAACCCGCGCATCCGTTAATGATTTATACGCTTTTTTACGTTTAAATTTAAACGGTACATTGTGGCCTTCTATCATGACGGTATTGAGAAACCAGTCGTCTTTTTCTCGCTGCACGTGAGAGGTCACTTTTTGCAGTTCTGAATGGGTTAATCCGGGATGCTGTTTGAGAAGTTTATCGGGATCTGAAGCCATTTTTATTGTCTCGTTGATGTTTTGTTATCTGAACATAGTCGTTATTTGAATCTAGTTGTTACTTGAATATAGTCGTTGCTAATTGCATTGAACTTGATGATTGCAACTTGATAATATTGATGAACAGGTATGAGTATATCCCAAAATGACGTTAAACTTTGTTTATTGACGCTATTATTCAGGTTTACAGGTGTAAATATGATATAAACTAAGAGTGAATTTAAACTCCCTTTCGATAATGTTATTAGGGGAAACAGGGAGAAAGATGTGAGACAGAATACACGTCACCAAAAAATAATTTCGTTGGTTAAGGAAGAAGGTTTTGTCAGTACTGAAGTGCTAGTGGAGCATTTTTCAGTAAGCCCACAGACAATTCGTCGAGACTTAAACGAATTGGCAGAGAATAATTTAGTACGTCGTCACCACGGCGGGGCATCATTATTAGAGAGTAGCGTTGTTAACGATTCATACGTTAATCGTAAACAAAAAACAGCTAAAGAAAAAATGAAAATAGCCCAAGCAATGGCGGAATTAATACCTGATGGTTCATCGCTGTTTATTGATATTGGCACCACATCTGAAGCATTAGCGCGTGCATTATTAAATCATAACAATTTACGCATTGTGACCAATAATCTCAATGTAGCCACTATTTTGATGCAAAAACCCGACTTCAGAGTCATTGTTGCTGGTGGTGAAGTTCGTAATAAAGATGCAGGCGTGGTTGGCGAAGCAACCGTTGATTTTATTAAACAGTTTAGAATGGATTTTGGTATCGTCACCATCAGTGGTTTGGATATGGATGGTTCATTACTCGATTTCGATTATCAAGAAGTGCGGGTAACACAAGCGATTATAGAATGTTCACAAGAAGTATTCTTACCGGTCGATCATACTAAATTTGGCCGCAATGCGATGGTGAATATTGGTAATGTAAATCAGGTGAATAAATTATTTACCGATATTGAACCACCAGAAGAGCTAGCTAAGTTATTACAATTGCATCAAGTTGAGTCGATAGTCTGCGAAGCAGAACCTGAGAATTAGAACGTTAGAGAGTCAAATAATTTAGAGAAGGGAGTATCTCGTGATCCGTGTTGTTTTTAATCAAAAAGGTGGCGTAGGTAAATCTACGATCTGTAGTAATTTGGCAGCGATTGCTGCATCAGAAGGCAAGCGTACCCTGATTATTGATTTAGATAGTCAATGTAATACCAGCGCTTATTTATTAGGGAATGACTATAAGGTGGAGTTTAGTGTGTCTGAGTTTTTTGAGCAGACATTAAATATCATTATGAAAGGGCGACCTTATAATGATTTTATTACCCCAACTACATTTCCTAATTTATCGATTATGCCAGCATCTGAATTACTGGGTGAATTGATTGTGAAATTAGAGCAGCGGCATAAGATTTATAAATTACGTGATGCAATGGTGAAGTTAAAACGTGATTATGATGAAGTTTATATCGATACGCCACCCGCTTTTAATTTTTATAGTTTGTCAGCCTTGATTGCCGCGGATACTTGTTTGATCCCTTTCGATTGTGATGACTTCTCACGTCGTGGTTTATACAGTTTGTTAGCCAATATTGAAGAAACACGCCAAGATCACAATGATAAGTTGCGTGTAGAAGGGATTGTGGTGAATCAGTTCCAGGGGCAAGCTAGCTTACCTAAAAAATTGGTTGCAGAATTAAGAGCGGAAAATTTACCGATTTTAAATACCCTGATCCACAGTTCAGTGAAAATAAAAGAATCACATAATATCTCCCAACCCTTGATCAATTGTGCACCTAAGCATAAAGTGACGCAGCAATTTTGCGAACTCTACGCTGAGATCTCTGCATAATTGCTACGCCGAAGTTTCGGCACAATAGTAATTAAGCTACGGCAAACTAGATTTGACGTAGCTTAAATCAACTTCCTAATACTCTTCATGTTAGTACTAAGTGTGAGTATCTTTTATTAATAATCTTTTTAGACAGAGTAGTGCTAAGCGCTGTGAGTCTAAGTTGTAAGTAAGGTGTTTATGACTGTCAGAATCAATGATTTAGAATCATTTTTTCGTAATATACAAAAAACGATTATCTCGGCTTTTCAAGCGGAAGAAACCAATGGTGAGTTTATCGCCGATAATTGGACTAGCCATTTAGGTCAGGGTACGAGTTGTGTATTACGTGATGGCGAAGTATATGAAAGTGCGGGTGTGAACTTTTCGATGGTGAGCGGCGATAAATTACCGGCTGCTGCATCGGCTAAGCGTCCACAGTTTACCGGTATGTCATATCAGGCGATGGGTGTATCTGTAGTTGTTCACCCGCGTAACCCTCATGCACCGACAAGCCATGCCAATGTACGTATGTTCATGGTGACAGATAATGATGGCCAACAGCATTGGTGGTTAGGTGGTGGATTTGATTTAACACCAATCCATTTATATGCTGATGATGCACGCCATTTTCATACCGCTGCGCGTGATGCTGTTGCGCCATTTGGTGATGATTTGTATGCAAAATTCAAACAAGATGCAGATGAATACTTCTATATGCCACATCGTGAAGAATATCGTGGTATTGGCGGCATTATTTATGATGATCTGAATGAATGGGATATCGATAAAAGTTTAAGCTTTATTGAATCGGTTGCCAAAGGTTATACACAAGCTTACGCGCCAATCATTGCCAAACGTAAAAATCAGCCGTATACAGAACAAGAACGTCAGTTCCAATTATTCCGTCGTACCCGTTATGCTGAGTTTAATCTGATTGTTGATCGCGGCACTATTTTCGGTTTGCAAAGTAAAGGTCGCACCAAATCTATTTTGATGTCGATGCCTCCACTTGCTAGTTGGCACTATGATGATTTAGAACCGCAGAACGACGCGCAGAAAGCGTTAGTAAAAGTAGTGAGCGAGCCTCAAGGCTGGTTGTAAAACACGAAAACATACAGATCTTAGTTCGGCTACGGATTACCTGCTGGTAATTATGAGTATTTGGATATTAATAATCAGGATGATTTATGACTAAGCAAATTTTAACTGTGTATATTGTTAGTTTTTTGCGCGGTTTTGGTCAGATTATGTTGCAAGGTAATGCGTTGACCGGTTTGTTATTTATGTTTGGCATTGGCATTGGTTCTTTTACTATGCTGTTAGGGGCGATACTCGGTTCATTAGCAAGCGTTGTTGCAGCTAAATACCTGCGTGTGGATGATGCCGATATTGAACAAGGTCTGTATGGATTTAACGGTGCGCTAATTGGCATCGCGATGGTATTTTTTTATATGCCGAGTATCGGCAGTTTTTCGTTGATTGTTTTAGGCGGGATATTTTCTTCTGTGATAATGGACGACATGCTCGAAGATAAAGGGCCAATACCAACGTACACAGCTCCGTTTATCATTTCTGCTTGGTTTATATTATTTTTTGCGAGTTTATTCCACCTTCCTGTTGCGGATGCTGCAAGCATGTCCGTGGCTGATAGTCAGCTCCAGGCTGTTATTCGTGGTATTGGTCAAATTATGTTTCAGGCTAATTGGTTAGTCGGCGCGATATTTATTGTTGCTCTTGCTTGTCATTCACGGCAGGCCTTAGTGTTTGCGGTTATTGGTTCTGCGATTGGACTCTTAGTTGCACGTATTGCCGGTTATCCTGATGAGTTGATCACTCTGGGACTTTACAGCTTTAATGCGTCTCTCACTGCTATTGCATTAGCTGCTAAATTTGGAATCAAGCCATTGCCGATTGT
>Ga0209395_1001517_pt1 | contig 32186 bp, 34 predicted proteins | sample GOMGulsemesocosm_3_FD_184635 | JGI IMG/M metagenome (GOLD analysis project Ga0209395, IMG submission 184635) | Methane-oxidizing microbial communities from mesocosms in the Gulf of Mexico - GOM9D Gulf of Mexico (SPAdes) (version 2) | ecosystem: Environmental > Aquatic > Marine > Cold seeps... | reverse complement strand
TATATCCAAGGTAAAGCGCTTTGCGTAGTTCACGGTCATCTGCATATTTGGTGAATGGCGTTATTGATGGACGATGTGTGGTAAATACCCATTTCCCATCTTGACCACGCTCTGTAGCTGTCGCTGCTGCGGCCTCAATCACCGACTGTGATAAGCCAGCGAGCTTAGCTTTATTTGCAATGACTATCTCAAACGAGTTTGTCTCTGCGAGCAGGTTGTCACCAAACTTAAGGGTTAGGTCTGACAGTTGTGAATTTAACTTTCGGATCTGTTCTTTCTGTTGCTCATTAAGCTTAGCGCCGCTACGCACAAAGCCAACATAGCTGTCTTCAAGTAACTTTGCTTGCGCCGTGGTTAGATTAAGTGAGGATTTTTGCTGGTAAACTGCGTCGACACGCTTAAATAACTCGGCGTTTAGCGATATGTCGTCTGAGTGGGCTGATAGCATCGGTGAAACCTTCTTGGCGATGGCTTTCATTTCATCGTTAGTTTCAGCCGACGTCAGGTTGTAAAAAACACCTGCTACGCTATCTAATAGGTTGCCAGAAAACTCGATTGCTTCTATCGTGTTAGCAAAGGTAGGCGCCTCTACATTGGCAATGATTGCTGCAATTTCTTGTTGCTGCTCTTTAATTGCTTTATCAAATGCCGGAATATAATGTTCATTCTTGATCTTAGCGAAATCAGGAATTTCATGTGGCGTTCCCCACGGTGCGAAGAATGGATTAGCAAGCATTACTTTTTCTACTTGAGCCGCTGGCTCTGCTGTTTTTGATTCTTTATTTTCAGAACTATTACAACCAGTTAATGCAAGCGCTAAGGCTAGCGATACGGGGGCTAAGGTAAATTTATTCATGGCGGTAATTCTCTTTTTATTGATTCGAATTATGATTATTTTTATATTCGCTGCTTATCCTACGGGGATTTTGTGACTAAGTAAATTTGTCACAATAATTAGATTAGACCCAGAAAACGGAAATATTTTTCGAACGACATAATATGTCGGCAAGTCACTGGTTAGCCAGCTAATTTTTATTAGGTTAATGATTTGTGATGTAAAATAGTCTCATTTATGCCCCGTTTTCGCCAAATTTGGAGCGTGTTCCAGTTCACATTATTTCACTTTGGCTCAGCTTAAAGGTATAATGCGGCCGAAATTTAGTCACTAGGTCGTCCCATGAAAAAGCAACAACCCGCGTTGTTTGCGCAACACGAACATGCTCTCGAGAAAGAGTATGAATTGTGTCCGTCTTGTGGCGGCGAACTACAGATCAAAAACTCCAAGCACGGAGCATTTTTAGGTTGTCGTAATTATCCTAGCTGCGACTATAGTCGTCCGCTAGTGATCCAGGAGAATTTGGAAACGCAAGTGATCAGCGGTTCACAATGCCCGGAATGTAGTAACGAACTCGCGATTAAGAAAGGTCGGTATGGCATTTTTATTGGCTGTACCAATTATCCTGAGTGTCACCATATCGAACATCAAGAAAGCGAACAGCAGATAGCTTGTCCATCTTGTAAAAAAGGCGAACTAGCACAGCGCGTTTCTCGTTACGGTAAAACGTTTTATGCGTGTGATAGCTACCCAAAATGCAAATATGCGGTAAATTACTTACCCGTTAATCAAGCGTGTCCCGATTGTGGTTGGGGGATATTGATTGAGAAAAAGGGTAGCTCCGGCCACCGCCAGTTATGTCCCCAAAAGGGATGTAGTTTCAAAAAAGACATTTAATTAAACTAGTTAGGAAACAACTATGACAAAACCATTTGTTGCCATTTTGATGGGTTCAGATTCAGATCTTCCTGTTATGCAAAGCACCATCGACGTGTTGAAATCTTTCGATATCACATTAGAAGTTAAAGTAACCTCTGCACACCGTACCCCTGCGGCGACGCATGCGTATGTGACTGATGCTGAAGCGCGTGGCTGTAAAGTATTTATTTGTGCTGCTGGTTTAGCGGCTCACTTAGCTGGTGCGGTTGCTGGTATTACAACTCGCCCTGTTATAGGCGTGCCAGTGGACGCTGGCCCGTTACAAGGCCATGACGCGTTGCTGTCTACAGTGATGATGCCAGCGGGTGTTCCAGTTGCAACTGTCGCTATTGGTAAAGCAGGCGCTAAGAATGCTGCCTATCTAGCAGCGCAAATGCTTGCTGTAGCATGTGATGATATGGCGGCTAAAGTTAAAGCTGACCGTCAAGCTAATGCCGAAGCGGTGATGGCTAAAGACGCAGCGTTACAAGAGAAATTAAAGTCACTATAATGGCTGTTGATTTATCTAGTGCACTAGCCAGTCTCAAGCAGGGACTGGTTATTGCTTATCCAACTGAGGCCGTTTATGGTCTTGGTTGCGATCCCTTGAACCAACATGCGGTTCAAACGCTACTTAACTTTAAACAACGTCCAATGAGCAAAGGATTAATCCTTATCGCGGGAGATTTTGACCTGTTGGCTCCTTACGTCGATATCAGTGCGATACCGAAGCAACGTTGGCTACAAATCTCAGCGACGTGGCCGGGACCTTTTACTTGGGTGTTGCCTAAGAGCCGATTGTGCCCAAGTTGGGTTAGTGGTGACTTTGATAGTGTGGCAATACGGGTTAGCGATCATGCGGTGGTTAGGCAATTAACGCAGCGCTATAACAAGCCGATTGTTTCAACCAGTGCCAACCTTGCCGGCGAAGCGCCTGCGTCTAACGCATTGCAGGTGTTCGCGATGTTTGGCGATAGTTTAGGTGATGTCATTGACGCGCCACTAGGCGAGCAGATGCAGCCTAGTCAGATTTTTGATGCGGTGAGTGGTAAGCAGTTTAGATAGTTATTTAACGAATCTCAGTAGTATTTGGCTGGAGAGGTAACTATAAAGTAGCCACATCAGTTCTATGAGTGACCATTCAATGGTCGATTGTGGTGATACACCAAACTCTCTTATCGTCATAAACCCTGAAGGGGTTAATAGCGCGATAGGCAGTCCGCCAATATTAATCCAATATAGTAGCGCGATAACGCTAATCGAAGAATCAGGTAGTGCTATGCTGAGCAATGGTAGATGATAGAAGCCAGCAAATAATAAAAAGATCAGCAACAAATCACCATCCTTCTCTCTTTTCGCATCAGTCATCTTTTCCCCCTCTCTAGTATCAATACTTTAGTATAATTTCGCAGACATTTAATCAAAGATTTGTGATACTAAGCGCAACTACTTCGACAGGGTGTCAGTTATGACAACATCAGTATCTGCTACGGCAGTAAAAAGCTATTTATTGGCGCTTCAAGACAGCATCTGTCAGGCGCTCGAAACTCAAGAACCAAGAGTTCATTTTAAGAAAGATCAATGGACGCGCCCAGAAGGCGGCGGCGGCGAGAGTAGGGTGCTGACCAATGGTCATGTGTTCGAGCAGGCTGGTGTTAATTTCTCTCATGTGATGGGAGATACTCTGCCACCATCGGCCACAGCCGCAAGGCCTGAGCTAACAGGGCGTCGCTACGAGGCCATGGGTGTGTCGCTGGTGATTCACCCGAATAACCCTCATATACCAACCTCTCATGCCAATGTTCGATTCTTTATCGCCTATGCCGAAGGGCAAGAGCCTATCTGGTGGTTTGGGGGCGGCTTTGACTTAACACCTTATTACGGTAATGAAGATGACTGTATGCATTGGCATCAGACCGCCAAAGATCTGTGTCAGCCATTTGGCGAGGACAAGTATCCTAAATATAAAGCGTGGTGCGATGAATATTTTTATTTGAAACACCGTGATGAAGCGCGCGGCGTCGGCGGCCTATTCTTCGATGACCTAAATGAAGACGGCTTTGAACAAAGTTTTGACTTTATGCAGGCGGTCGGCAATGGTTTTGTTGATGCATATTTACCTATCGTTAAGGCCCGTAAAGATATTGAATTTAGTGATGCACAACGCCAATTTCAGTTGTATCGTCGCGGTCGCTATGTGGAATTCAATTTGGTTTATGATCGTGGTACTCATTTTGGTCTCCAAAGCGGCGGTCGTACAGAGTCTATCCTTATGTCGATGCCACCATTAGTACGTTGGGAATATTGTTATGAGCCACAAGCGGGTAGTGCCGAATCGTTGTTGTATACCGACTTTTTACCGGTGCGTGACTGGTTAGCGAACGACTAGGAATAAATAAGATGGATCTCTATATTGCCGCCCGTGTCGTTCACGTGCTGAGCATCGTATTATGGATTGGCGGAGTAGCAATGGTTACACTGGTGTTGTTACCCGCCATAAAGTGGATGATTGAACCAGCACAGCGGGTGCCATTTTTTGAAGAAATAGAAAGCCGCTTCGCTTGGCAGGCACGTATTACGACCGTGCTGGCAGGGCTCTCAGGCTTTTATATGTTAATGAGCAGTGGTGGTTGGCAGCGCTTATCGATGCCGGGCAGCAGCTGGTTGCATCTCATGATATTTACCTGGGGCATCTTCACGTTAATGCTGTTTGTGCTGGAGCCACTGGTACTACACCGGGTGATCAAGAGAAAGGCGCAACAAGATCCTGTTGGCACATTTAACCAAATTACTCGATTACACTATGTCTTACTCACCATTAGTCTCGTTACCGTTGGCTGGGCCGTTGCAGCAAGCCATGGCTATATAGGAACACTATGAAAAATAAGTTATTAATAATTACACTCACGCTAATATCTTTGGTCGGTTGTAGCAAATTAACTAGTGAAAATTACCTACTATTAGAATCAGGCATGGATTATCGGGACGTCGAAACATTACTCGGTGCCCCCAATGAATGCCAAGAGGCTATTGGCTTAAAACAATGTAAATGGGGCAATGAGCAGCGCTTCATCGACATTAAATTTGTCGCGGACAAGGTGACATATCATTCGATGAAGGGTTTACGCTAGCCTACTGGCTCGCCTTAAACATAATCAGGCTACGTGATAAGAACACCCCGCTAAATGCACCATATAATGCAGTGATCAGTACCAAGAAGGGTGGCTCGTTGATCTCGGGCAACTCTCGAGCGACCGCATAACCAACAAAATACTTGGTAAAAAATATCGCCATCATTAGCAGCAGAGGTGTTCAACTACCAGGAATGGTTAGCTGTTGCGATGAAAAAATGACGGCTTTTGGATAGCCCAGCTTTAGTCCGATGATTAAAGTCAGCAGCAAACCGACAGCCCACAGGCTTATAGTGACGAGAGTGAGTTCGAAGACAGAAGAAACGCCGAACAATGAAAATAAGATCATTGCAGCCGGTAAGATAAAAACCGTCCTCACCTTTACCAATCGCTCACGGCTTTGCATAAAACCCAAAACAATCAACGTAAAAAAAACGATAAAAACCCAAGTTGGCGTATGACTAATTAATTGTGACAATGATAAAATTACTATAAATAATAGTTAGTTAAATACAGGTCGGCACTCAAATGAGTGCAATGTCTGATCTTGTAAGCCCGGACAACTAATCCATAAAAATAACTTCGAACTCGCAGTTTAACGCGGGTGTTATATGGTCACCTTGTTGTGGAGTGTAGAGGTAGGCTCGCCGTGCACCGATCGCTGTGTCGCGGATGACATTGCTTTTGATATAACTTGCAGTGGGCTGTTCGAATAAGGCGATTGTTAATAACTCGCCGTCGAACGACCATCGTCCGTGCTGAGTGAATAACTCCAATTCGCCGTTGATGTTTTTTCCTGTTTCTAAATGCAGCTGCTGGCTGGTGTTAAACCCTAACGTCGCATAGCCGCTAGGACACAATACCGACTCTATATACCCGTGCTACCTGGAAATGCGTGATTTCAGCAAGTCGAAAAGCGTGCCAAATGCTAGGCATAATATGTGTCGTTTAGTCATTCTAAATCAATATATTATAACGACGCAGTTGGTCGCTTATCGCCTTGCCCTACGGGAGCTTGGGTAGAAAGCTATTACGGCGTTATGATTCATAATCAGGGAATAACCATTAATTACAAATCATGCCTTGTACTAGCATCCTACCCAGGCTCTGAAACCTGCATTTCCACGTAGCACGGGTATATAAGGTGGCATCAGGCTGTTGGGATTGATGCTTGGATGACGTAAATACAACCCAATATGCCGATCATGGTAGAAATGCTTATTGGCGCCAAAGCGTAATACTTGTGCGCTGTCATGTCCTAATACCAATTACAGTAAATAACTGCCCACTTGTGCTGGTAAAAATTAACGATAACGGCGTTGCTCTCAATCCTAATAGCTAGCTATTACTCAATCGAGCGCCTTGTTCTAGTTTATTTTTCCTTTGCACAACAAGATCACTTACTTAATGTAATTGGTATAAGCTGGTAAGGATGCGCTGGATTGTCGGAACGTCTTGCGGCGCTGAGTGAGCAGGATTTAATGCCAATACGCTTTGCGGATAATGAGGAGGAATACCGATGCTGGTTGGAATGACCTTAAAACCTGCATTGGTTATTTTGTTCGATATTTCATTGGTTTGTTCGAGAGTGTAGCCTTGAGTGATCAGGTGAACTTGGGTGGTACAACCGTTCAACATTAGTAACGCGATCAACAAGTATTTTGACATGATGCACTCAGAATAAAATAAAACCTTAGATTACGCTTGTAATCTAAGGTTTTCAAGTGCTAATTTTTTATTCTTCCACTAGCCATTCTAAGGTGAATTTTGCTTGATTATCTTGGCCTAGTAATTTGGCTAGATAGGGGAGTAATTGTTCCATCTGCTGCACCAGTTTCCACGGCGGATTAACCACTATCATGCCTGATCCTGTCATGCCATAGCCGTCACTGTCCGATTTGACACATAGCTCAATGCGCAAGATATTACGAATACCTTGGTCGGAAAATTTCTCACAAAAACGTTCCACTTGAGCGCGAGATACCATCGGATACCACAGGCTGTAGATGCCGGTAGAAAAACGCTTATGAGATTCTTTGATACCCGCAATGGCGTCACTATGTTCGCTTTTTAATTCATAAGGAGGGTCAATAAGGACCAATGCGCGACGCTGTGCTGGTGGCAACCCGGCCTTTAGGGCTTTGTAGCCATCGAGTTTCTTAATGCGTACTTTGCGATCGCCCGCGAACTCTTGTTGTAATAGCTCGAGATCGGTTGGATGGAGTTCGGTTAACTCTAGGCGATTAGCGTTGCCGATAAGGTATTTAGCCACCAAAGGCGAGCCGGGGTAATAGCGTAAATTGCCATTGGGATTGAGTGACTCAACGGAATCGATGTAGGGCTGCATCAGCTCAGGGATATCATCGCGTCCCCACAATCGGCCGATTCCTTCTTTATACTCGCCAGTCTTTTCGCTCTTATTATCACTTAAGTCGTAACGCCCGGCCGCCGAATGGGTATCGAAGTAGACGAATGGTTTTGGCTTTTGTTGTAGCGCTTCAATGATTAGCGCTTGAACGGTGTGCTTTAGAACGTCGGCAAAATTGCCAGCGTGAAAACTGTGACGATAACTTAGCATGGGAAAGCCTATTAATAAATTTAGGCTATTATACCTGCCAATTGACGATCTTTTTAGGATAAACTAAATTTAATCGTCAATATTGAGTGTCTTGAATGAATCCACAGATCGCCAAGGTCATCGGCCAAATTGGTCAACACCTGTTAGGTAAAGAACGGCAAATTAAACAATCGTTATGCTGTATCTTAGCCAATGGACATCTCCTGATAGAAGATGTGCCGGGTGTGGGGAAGACAACGCTCGCACATGCACTCGCGGTAAGCTTAGGCTTATCATTCCAACGGGTGCAATTCACCAGTGATATGTTACCGGCCGATTTAATCGGCGTTTCTATTTTTAATCAAACAAAACAGAAGTTTACATTTCATCAAGGGCCGGTTTTTAGTGAGCTATTACTCGCTGATGAAATTAATAGAGCGAGCCCAAAAACACAGAGCGCACTCCTTGAAGCGATGGCCGAAAGGCAGGTCAGTGTCGATGGTGAAACCTATCCGTTAGCGACGTCATTTTTTGTCATTGCGACTCAAAATCCGTTAGACCATTCTGGCACATTCGAGTTGCCAGACTCACAACTCGATCGCTTTATGATGCGAGTGTGTCTTGGGTTTCCGAGTATGGAAGCGGAAAAGAGCATGCTCACTAATCCTGAAACGTCCTTAGCCGATGTCGTGCAGATACTTGATGTTGTTCAGTTGCAGGCGTTGCAACAACAGGTTAAGCAGGTCTCGATTAACGATAGTGTGATTGATTATCTGTTGGCTTTAGTCAATGAGACGCGAGTTAATCGATTATACCCCCATCCATTATCTCCGCGCGCGTCGAAGTCGATCTTAGCGGCAGCTAAAGCCTGGGCATTTATCGACGGTCGTGACTATGTGTTGCCTGACGACATTCAAATTGTGTTGCCATGCGTTACCGAACATCGATTACGGGGTGGCGATCAGCGCGGGGGACACTCGTTGAGCGAGCAACTACTTCATAGCATCAATCCATTAGGATAATTACGATGCGAATATGGTTTAAACAATTAACCCAGCGCTGGTTAGTCAAGCGGATACCGCCGAGTGCTAAAATTCGTTTGAATCGACATAATATTTTCATAATGCCGACCGGCTTTGGTGTGTGTTATGGGGTTTGCTGTCTGTTGCTGTTTATTCTTGGGACGAACTATCAGAACAATTTAATTATCTTGTTGAGCTTGCTGCTTATTAGCATCTTTGTGACCTCGATGTTACTTTCCTTTCAAAACCTCGCGGGCTTAACGGTGCAACGCTTGTCCCATCAAGATCTGTTTGCCGCGCAGTCAATGACTGTCCCTTGTCAGCTAATCACTGATAAGCCACGCTTTGGCATTGAACTTCAATTAGGCGCGCAACCGTCACTGATTACTCAGTGTGATGGGCAAACAGATATTAATCTTAGTATCAATGCTTTAGCTAGAGGGGTTCATTCTCTATCGCGTGTCACTGTGTCCAGTGTTTTTCCGTTGGGGCTTTATCGCACTTGGTCGCAGCTGGATTTAGCAATTGAAGTGATAGTATTCCCGCAACCGCTTACGGCGTTATCTTCACTACAGACAGAGCAAGAAGCTGGTGAACATAACAATGCAGTAGTGATCGGCCGTGGTGATAACTTTCACGGCTTGCAACAGTATCAGTTGGGTGAATCATTAAAAAGAGTGGCATGGAAGCAGGTGGCGCAAGGCCGTGGCATGTTAACTAAGCAATTTTCTCAAGGGGTGGCCGAATCGCAATGGCTCGACTTTAAGCACATGGCGCTTGGTGATAGTGAGGCGAAGCTCAGTCAGCTTTGTTACTTAGTACTTGAACTAAGCAAGAAAAACCAACCATTTGGGTTAATTACGCCGACCGGGAAACTTGAGGTTAGTCAGGGTGAACCCCAGCGTATTGCTGCGCTTAATCTACTAGCCGCTTATCGAGGTCGTGATGAGTAAGGCATGGTTAGTTAGCCGTCAGGCTGTGATAGCGATGATCGCGACCTATATTTTATCGCTGTCGCTTATCTACGCTCAAGCTCAGTGGTGGGTGTTATTATTTGGTGGTGCCTGTGTCGCGTGGCGCGGTGCGATGCTCCTTGGCAAAACAAGCTTAATCAAAACCCAGTGGCGTGTTGCGTTAACGCTACTCATCATTGTATTTCTTGGCGCCACGGCCAAACAGGTGGGCTTGCTAGCGGCCATGGTCAATTTGTTATTGCTCGGCTACGGCCTTAAATTTTTGGAGCTCAATAGGCAACGCGATGCCTTTGTCTTACCGTTAGTCGGATTACTGACTATCGGTGTGATGTTTATCTTCAATAGTGAATTAATGAATGCGGTTCTTGGGTGGGCCTTGATCGTACTGAACTTTACGGTGCTGGTGGCCATTTGTGCGCCAAGTGTTGCGCTGATAAAGCAGGCTAAATTAGCCTTTAAGATTATCGGTTTAAGTCTGCCGTTAACCGCACTTTTATTTGTAATCATGCCGCAATTGGCTCCGCTGTGGAAAATGCCGAGCGCCAAAGCGGCGACCACTGGACTCGCAGACTCGATGACACCAGGAGATATTGCCCGTCTCGGACAGGACGATAGCCTCGCTTTTAGTGTGACATTCGATGGGAAAATACCAGCGCGGGAACAGCTCTACTGGCGAGCGCTAGTGATGGATCAATTTGATGGTCGACGCTGGCAGCAAAGCGAACAGACTAAGCTGCGCCAACAACAATTACCCCCTAAACGCGATTGGCGCGTAACAGCACCCGATTTACTTGGGGCCGGTATTTCCTATCAAGTAATGACCAAAACGAGTAACCAATCGTGGCTATTTGGCTTGGCGCTGCCAACATCGACAGAGTCGAACGTGATTGAAACATTGGATTTTAACTTGATAAGCACTGAGCGGTTAGTCGCTCCCAAAGCCTATCGAGTGACAAGTTATCCGCAATTGATGTCGCGCTTGGTGCTATCTCCCTCAGAACGTCGATCTAATCTGGAGCGCCCTAGCGCCTCCAATGGCGAGACTAAACGCTGGGTCGCACAACTTCGATCCAAGTACGACGACCAACAGTTGATCGATTACGTCTTAAATTACTTTAATAAAAACCCGTATCGCTACACACTGACTCCGCCACCATTAGGGGCCGATAGTGTCGATCAGTTTATGTTCTCTACCAAACAAGGTTTTTGCGCTCATTATGCCAGTGCATTCACGTTAATCATGCGCTATGCCGGTATTCCAAGTCGAATCGTGGCCGGCTACCTTGGTGGTGAATGGAACGAGGACGTTGGCTATCTCAATGTTTATCAATATGACGCTCATGCTTGGAGTGAAGTTTGGCTGGCGGGGAAAGGTTGGGTACGTGTCGACCCGACAGCCAGCGTCGCGCCAGAGCGGGTAGAGCAAGGACTGGCAGAATCGCTGGACGATGGGCAGAGTTTTTTGTCTGATTCAGCGTTGAGCTTGGTTAAATACCGTCAGGTAGCGTGGCTCAATACATTGCGCATAAAATTTGCCAATGTTGAGTATTATTGGAGTCGTTGGTTGTTAGGTTATGATAAAAACAAACAAAATCAGTTGCTTTCGATGATTCTCGGTCAGCTAACTCCGATAAAACTTATCATGTTTACCTTGAGTTGTTTGATGGGGGTCAGCTTGTGGTTACTGATTGCTGGTGGCTTTAGGTTAAAACGTTTAACACCGCAGCAACGAGTCGAACGGCAGTATCTCAGGGTGATTAGGGCTTGCGCTAGTGAAGGTGTTTCACGCAAAGTCCATCTCACGCCTACTAGCTATCAGCAGCTAGTAATTAAACGGCTACCCCATTTGAGCGAAGAAATAACCGACATTACCACACGATATAATCGCATGCGGTTCGTTAGGGCACGCAGCATTACGCACCAAGACATGATGGCCTTTACTGCCGCTAGCCGTCGATTACTCAATAAAATCTAGCAGCGCATGTGCGACATCGGTAGGCACTTCCATCGGCAATAAATGACGCTGATTCTCAAATTCAATAAAGGTTTGGTGTGGCTTGATGTCTTGCCATTTTATCCAAGACTTTTCGGTGAGAAACTCTGACTGCTGTGCCCGGATCCCTAACGTTGGTAGTTCAATTTTACGCAGCAAGCGCCAGGCGCGTGGCAAATGCTGATAGAACCACGCCTCCCAACTTTTCGGATATTTTAATTGCCATCGCTCACCCACAGCCTTGGTGCCACCAACGATATACTGCCACAACGCCGCATCGGACAGAGCACTAAAGGCTCGCTTAGGGCGATGGAAATCGTAGGCCTGTTGCAGGCTATCCCAAGAGTCAGGGCGTGATAGCGTCTTTTGTACCAGTTTGGATTTTTTAAGCCAGCGTCTCGGTATTAAACGGGAAATTTCCACCTGATAACTCGGCATAAAAATCGGCTCGATAAAGACCAGCTTAGCGAATAACTCAGGCTCACGGTTAGCGGCACGTAAAATCACCATGCATCCCATCGAATGGCCAATCGCCACCGAGGGCTGTCCTGTTTCATTAAACCTTGCGCGAGCAAATGCGATGAAGTCATCAACGAGCAGAGGCCATTGATTACGCTCGTTGGGATCGCTTTCGTCCCAGCAGGGGCGTGATAGTGGCGCCATCACATCGCAGCCATTTAACTGTTCAAGCATCGGCGCGTAGCACTGACTGGGGTAGCCGTTGGCGTGAACAAATAGGCACGGTGTCTGACCTAACGGCAGATGAAAGTAGGGAATATTTGTGACGGGGCAAACAATGGTGTTTTCTCTATCGGGCATAATCTGGCATCATATCTGTAATTTAATTGAAGTGAGTAGTGCTTTATGAAGCAATGGGCTACTAATTTACAACAAAATACATTCAATGGCATTGAAAATGTGTCGATAGTGCATGCGTCGATGATTCAAATGGTCGATTCACCAGCGATGATCTTGGTCAGTGGTCGCTCGGAAAGTTATCTTAAGTATCAAGATGTCGCTAACTATTATTACGCGCTTGGTTATAGTGTTTATATGCTCGATCATCGCGGGCAGGGATTATCTGAACGGCTGACTGGCGATACTGAGAAAGGTCATATCATTGACTTTTGTCACTATATTGAGGATCTCGCTAAGTTCGTCGACACGATCGTGATACCAAACGAACATACTCGCTTGCTGATGTTAGGTCACTCGATGGGGGGGGCTATTGTCACGCGTTACCTACAAACTAAGTCACATCCGATCGAACGTGTCGTGTTAGCTAGTCCGATGTTGGGGATTATTTTACCGGCCCCTAAACCATTGATTAAACTGGTGGCGCATGGTTTTATGCTGCGAGACCGATTATTTAAGCGCTCGCCAAGCTATGTGATTGGCGGTCACGGCTATGAAGAAAAACCGTTCGACGACAACGATCTGACACAATCGCTAGCGCGCTATCAAGCATTTGTAGATATCTATCGTCGTTGGCCCCAAATCCAATTAGGCAGCCCAACAAATCTGTGGTTATTACAGTCGCTCGCAGCCTGCGAGCTATGTGTAAAAGAAGCTAATAAAATAGCGATCCCAGTACTATTATTACAGGCTGGCAGCGATACTATTGTGGATAACAGCGCGTCTGATGATTTTTGTACGTCGTCCAATAGTGATTTGATATCCAAATTGCGCTTTGATGACGCGCGACATGAATTATTATTTGAGCAGGAGTGTATCCGTCAGCCAGTGCTAGACGCTATTAATCATTTTTTGGAGCCACAATGTTAAAAGTTGTAATCGGATTCAACCTGTTGCTAATAAGCCTCGCTGCTAATTCTGGTGCGGTATTTAAGCTGGAAACCAATGCCAATATTGGCATGATGACCGAGCAGTCATACGAACAACTATGCCAGGTCGCTAGTGGCACCAATGAATACCTCGAGAAAGGGGCGCAATATGATGCTTCGGTTATTCATGCGGGAGTGGCGGCGGACTTTGGTTTCGACCTGAGACGAGTGCAACAAACCTTAGCCTTTATCTGTCAAACTGTGCGCCAAGATACGCAGCTTAAACAGTCTTCTCGTCTTAGTGAACCAGAATTTATTCTACGCCACTTTGAGATGATTCGTTGGCGTCCTAACAAGCAGCAGTCTCGTCAATTTGAGACAAACAAACCGCTGCTCCAGCGCATTCCTGACGATCAAATCCTATTAACCAAATACTATATTAAAAAAGCCAGTGGTAGCACAGCTCAAACGCCACAGACGCCCCATGCGCTCTATGCTATTCCACATGATGAACACAGCCTAACACTAGAGCAGGCGGACGCTAAGAAAGACAGCATCACCCGTTATCGTTACACCAAACATCAGGTGCTAAGCGGCATTCTCGATAAAAAATCGTTAGCAACGCCATTGGTGTGGTTGTCGCGTGATGATCTGGAAGATACGCTAATGCAGGGCACGGTAATGATTGAAGGCGCTGGTCAGCCGACGTTTTACAACGTACATCGCAACAATGGTATTGGCTACAAACGTGATCTTAAGAAGCGTCAACAGCAGCGCTATTGGTATTTTAAGCAAACCAATAGCGTGCTCGGTTATGGTAAAGACGCCAACTATAAAATCCCGATTTTCCCTCACGCTACGGTTGCTGGCGACTTAGCACATCTAGGCTTGGGCAAGCTAATCATGCTGACCAACAATGGTGAGAGTCGCTTAACGATTTTAGCTGACACGGGCGGTGCTTTTGCCAATAATCAATATCAGCTAGATTACCTCGGCGGTTACTTTTATAACTGGGTCGATTATATTAAGACCTACCGCACCTTTCCGGATTACTTTGAGGCACGGATCTTATTATTAAAGGCTAACTAATACCATTTTCATTTAATAACTGACCATTTGTGCTAATTAAAATCGACGACTACGGCGTTGCTCTCAATCCCAATAGCCCGCTATTGGTCATTCAAGCGCCTTGTTCTCGACAATTTCCTCTTAGCACAACAAGACTACATAATTAATCAAATGGTATAACTTGCTGGTGGCGCTTTTGCTGCATCGCTAGCAGTGGATAGATGATGCTGGTGGCAATGATGGCATACAGCATATTCTCTCCTAAACCAATGCCAATGACACCGCATGTCATTAGCCCACACACGCTGGCCGCGAGATATTTCCGTGCCAACAGCTTACAGGCAGCCAACATGCTGGCAGCATAGATAATTACAAACACACCATTGGTCCAGCTCAGAAACAACTCGAACGATAACCCAAATAAGAATTGAACCGTGATAATCATGGCCATGGTTACCGTCATCACGTTGACAGCGCGTTGAGGAACTTGGTGTTGATTGAGTTGCGATAAATATGGAGGTAGTACCGCTTCATTACTCAAGCTCCAGGCCAAGCGCGCCAATGACCCAGCGCCCACCATCACCAAATATCTGATCGAAGGCAATGACCATCGCAGATGAGTCAGACTGGGGTTGTTCTAATACTAGCCACACACAGGCGACGTAAAGTAGTCCAACTAAACCTGTACCAATCAGCATCGCCGGCGCCCATTAACACTAAGGAAGTGTTAATGGGCGCCGGCGCTAGGACTTGAGACCGATGGCGTTAAGGTGAACATTCCAATCATTGCGATAACCACCGCCGTGATTGCTAAGGTCAACAATAATTGGATCGTAGCGGAGAGTTTAACACCGCGAATGTTGAGTAGCCATATTGAGAACAGTAATGTTAGCTGGGCATAGAACGAGTGGCGAGATGAGAGTTCAAACATTAATTGCATGAACTCCATCACCACCATCATCATGGCTGCCGAAGCGCCAATCGGCATGACAAGGACAAATAATAAGCCGACAACACGACCGGCGAGCGCCCCAAAAGCTTGCTCGACAAAATAAGCAGGGCCTGCTGCATGAGAGTGCACGCTGGTGAGCTTGGCAAACACCCACACAATGGGCAACATCGCCAAAGTTAAACCTGCCCAACTATAGATAGCATCATGCCCCGCGATATCGACGGTAAGCTGGGGTAGGATGAACACCCCCGTGCCGAAGAGAGTGGTCGCGAGTAATCCGATACCTTGGCTGCGAGTTATTTGTTTGTTTAATTGGGTCATTTAAAAACGCTTGTCGACTGTAATTGGCCAGTATAGAGTAATGGTGAGCGACAAATTGTCATCTTTTCCCTACAAAACGTCGGCAAGGCTAAAAAAGTGACGTAAACGCTGTATGCTATGCACCGTCAGTGAATGGGGGAGGCTATGGATAATTTTGATAAGCAAATAATTGAAGCGTTACGCGTAAATGCCCGACAGTCTGTGTCGGCTATTGCGCAGCAAGTTAACCTGTCGCGCCCAGCCGTGTCCGAGCGTATTAAGCGGTTAGAGCAAAGCGGAACCATCCGTGGTTATCAGGTGGTGGTTAGTGAGTCGAGTAAAGAGCAGGTCTCTGTGTATTTTGAGGTGCGGCACAGTTATGAACGCTGTCGGGATGTTGCCGATATATTCGTTAAAATACCTGAGGTTATAAGCTGTAACGGTATCTCTGGTGAGGTAGACCTTATTGTCTTTGTGCGCGCCGAATCGATGCAACGCATTCATGAAATAAGGGATATGCTCGATACTAATCGAAAATTTCTCAAGATAAAAACTCATGTCGTGATGAGTGAATGGATCATGGGTCGTTAAACTGTACTAATAGAGGATGAATATGTCACAACAACTATTAATTTGGGATTTGCCATTGCGCATTTTTCATTGGGCTTTCGCGACCACTATCATCGGTTGCTGGGCGACGCATGAATTAGGCAGTGACTACATCGATTGGCATATGCAACTAGGCTATGTTGCGATAGGGCTATTATTGTTTCGGGTGATCTGGGGGTTTGTCGGGACTAGGCATTCGCGCTTCGCTAGTTTCTTTCCGACACCAGCCAAGCTAAAACGCTACTTGAGTCAGGATCAAGACAGTGCCTCTAAAATCGCGGGACACAACCCTTTGGGAAGCCTGATGGTGTTTGTGATGTTATTGCTGGTGTTGGTGCAAGTAAGTAGTGGCTTGTTCGTCGATGACGAGATATTTACCACTGGTCCATATTTTAATGCGCTGGGTGGTACCGTGGATAAAGTCATGAGTAGTATTCACCATAATGCCTTTGATTTTATGGCAATAGCGATTGTCTTGCATGTTGCAGCTGTGATGTTTTATCAGCGGGTTAAAAAACAAAACTTAGTTAAACCAATGTTTACCGGTTACAAGAGTTCCGATGAAGTCAATGCTGAGGCGGCGATTAATAACTCTCGAGTGGTATTGGCAATCGTGGTCGCCGCGTTATGTGCTGGTTTTGTTTATTGGCTGGTGGTGATTAACGCCCCCGTGGAGGAATCGTTTTATTAGCGATTAGAAGACAGCCTCAATCATGAGCAATGTCAGTCAGCTAAGAGGAATTATAGCTTCAGTGGATCTTGTGATGTGCTTTTAAGCTTCATCATTTTAATGAAGTTATGTACACGCACACCAGGTACCTTTCTTTGCTTCGCCAAAGATAAGGTACCCCAAAGAAAGGCGACCCGCTATTTTACCGCTGATCTTAAATGATAAATTGACTGTTCAATACCGTATTTTATCCGCATCCCTGCGGCAAATACTAAAAAATCGTCCCTGATTTTTCCATTGGTCAATTCATAATTTAAGGCGATAAAGGACGAGGTTTCCGCGCTTTACTGATGGCATACTCATTAATTGACCAACATAGTTCAATCATGAAGCTTTTTATCAGGGTTGGAGCGTGCGTATACTGACTAGTCTTGCTTGAAGTCGTCGTGACAACCGCCACAGGTTTTCCCGATGCCACCGATGGCTTTTTTGATGGCCATGTCGTTGCCACTCATCACCACTTTCTGTAGGTTGGCAGAGGCTAGGGTTAACGCGTTGGCTTTCTCACTAAGCAATGTCGTGTTGGTCCACACTTTATCAAGTGCTTCGGTCTCAACGTCAAACTTACGTGTATCGACCGCGAGGTAATCGGTGATCATTAACGACAGCTGATTAATGCGCAGCGCATTCTTTTCGACGACGGCTTTATCTAAGGGGATCTTTCCCTTTGCCATTGCGCCCATTGGGCCAATGTTGCTGGCGAGTAACTGGAAGATGCCTTGACGCCATTCGGTTGCTTTCTTAGCGTGTTTAAGTGACGTCGCTGATTGTGCCATCACCGAGGTGGTCGCGAGGGTTAATCCAATAATTAGTGCGGTTTTCTTTAGTGTCGACATGCTTTATTGCCTATTTTATTATAATTTATTTGTCGCATATCCTACCTTAGTCATTACTTAATGTGCAACTGTCGGGCTTTCGGGCTGACTTTTAAGCGATCACCATCGGTGATTAATCTTGGTATCCCCAAGGAGCGTTTGGTGGAGTAATTGGTTTAGTCAGATCAAAATCCACTCTAAATTCACGGCCTTGGCGGACTAAACGGTAGGTAAATTTATCTGGGTAAATAAACATTTGCCAGGTATTACCGATAGATTGTGGGATACCACTTCGAACGAATAATTCCTTTGAATACTGATCCGCTGGAAACGCTTGCACCGTATTCCATCCAGCATCAACCGTGTGGCCGCCATACATAGTCGATTTGTCGTTGCTGCCGTTCGGTTTACGATGATCATGCTTTAATGATAATCCGGAGCCCGTTTTAGTAATGATCCATGTACGGGAAGCGTCATCGCCAACGTGAAATGGTATCTGTAATTCTCGATCACTACATTTACGGACATGCATTATTAGCTCTTTATTAGCAAAGCTAGCACTATTGGCGTTATCAACGGTCACCTTTCCTTGGTAGGCTTTGCCGCAATGTTGCTTTAAGTTATTGAAATAGTTGTCATGCGTGGCGATCGATACCACTGGGGCAGGAGCAATAATTGGGGTTGCCGCTTGGGTAGTGAAGGCGCAAATACTCAAAGCTGCAGCTAGATAGTTTTTCATTGTGAACTCTTATTTTATTTTTACACACAGCCATTATATGTAATTAGCTGAAAATAGCACGTTGCTAAGTATTGCGGGATATTTTTAACGCGGGAGCTGTGGTACATTAGCGTTAATTTCATTCACTTAAGTCAACTCGATAGCGCCTATGCAAACTCGTTCTCTACTAAGAATTTTAGGTCTGTTAATTACCATCTTTAGCACCACGCTATTAGCGCCTGCGGCTGTGGCTGCGATCTATAATGATGGTGGCGGTGTCGCCTTTGTTCAGTCATTTATTATCTGTGTCTTTATCGGATTGGTGTGTTGGTATCCTAATCGTACCTATCGCCGCGAGCTCAAGGTGCGCGATGGCTTCGTAGTGGTGGTAATGTTTTGGCTGGCACTGGGCAGTGTGGGGGCGGTACCGTTTCTACTATCAGAGCGTCCGGACATGAATTTAGCCGATAGCGTGTTTGAGTCATTCTCAGCGCTAACGACGACTGGCGCGACGGTGATCACTGGCTTAGATGATTTACCAAAAGCAATCTTATTTTACCGGCATCTACTGCAATGGCTAGGAGGCATGGGGATCATCGTCTTAGCGGTCGCTGTGTTACCTATGCTAGGTGTCGGCGGGATGCAGCTCTATCGTGCTGAGACACCGGGCCCAGTTAAAGACTCTAAAATGACACCGCGCATAGCCGAAACAGCTAAGGCTCTGTGGTACATCTATCTCGCGCTAACAACCTTGTGTGGTCTAGCGTATTGGGGCGCTGGCATGACAACATTTGATGCCATTTGCCATAGCTTCTCGACGATTGCGATTGGAGGGTTTTCAACCCACGATGCAAGCATGGGCTATTTCGACTCATCGCTTATTAACGTGATATGTGTGGTGTTTCTACTGATTTCTGCGGTTAACTTTAGTCTGCATTATGCAGCAATTATTCGCCCAAAACAGATGTTACGCTCTTATTTTAAAGATCCTGAGTTACGGCTGTTTTTAATGTTTCAGTTGGGACTAGTTCTGGTGGTTTTTGCCGTTCTGTTTAAAGAGAATATATACCTGTCGGTCGATGAAGCCTTCAGTCATGCCTTATTTCAGGCGGTCTCTATGTCGACCACCGCGGGCTTTGGCACTGAGAGCTTTAGTAGTTGGCCGTTGTTTTTACCTTTATTACTCATTTTCGCCTCGTTTATGGGAGGCTGTGCTGGCTCAACAGGGGGCGGAATGAAGGTGATCCGCGTGGTGTTGCTTTTCTTACAAGGAGCTCGTGAACTTAAGCGTCTGGTACATCCACGCGCTATCTTTGCGATTCGCCTCGGTGAAAAAGCGCTGCCTGATCGTGTGGTCGATGCCGTATGGGGCTTCTTTGCGGCTTATGCCTTGGTGTTCGTTATCTGTATGTTGACGTTATTGTTTACTGGATTAGACGATATTACTGCGTTTAGCGCCACCGCGGCGGCGCTTAATAACCTTGGGCCTGGTCTGGGTGAAGTAGCGGCGCATTATGGCAATATTAATGACACCGCAAAGTGGGTGTTAGTGGTTGCGATGTTATTTGGCCGTCTCGAAATATTTACGTTGTTAGTGTTATTTACCCCAGCCTTTTGGAAAAATTAAGTTTATGTCTCACACGCTGTTAATCTATTCGACCAATGATGGTCAAACCAAGAAAATTTGTAAAGCAATTGAAGCACAACTCACGCAAGATAGCGTGTCATGTATCTCGCTTGAGCAGGCTCAAGCCGTGGATTGGTCAAGCATCGATAAGGTGATCATCGGTGCATCTATTCGCTATGGGCACTTTAATAAGGCGTTGGATAAGTTCTTAACGCGTTTTAAAACTGAGATTGAGCAACGGCCTAATGGCTTTTTCTGTGTCAATTTAACCGCCCGTAAAGCGGAAAAAAACACGCCGAAAACCAATGCATATATGGTCAAGTTCTTAACCGATTCGCCATGGCAGCCGCAACTACAAGCCGTGTTCGCCGGGGCTCTGTTATATAGTAAATATGGCTGGGCAGATAAGTTTATGATCCGCCTGATCATGAAAATAACCGGCGGTGAAACCGATACCTCAAAAGATATTGAGTACACCGACTGGGATAAGGTAACCGCTTTTGCTCAAGAGATTAAACACTTAACTTAAAAACGGGAGGCGCTATCGACACCACAGTATTGATTGAGTCTCCCGTGAGACATTATCAGTGGCCGCTAGTGCTCGGTGGCTTGGCACTGTTTTGCGGTGTATTAGTTGCGCAACTTGCGGTACCGCAGTTTAAGAGTCAGCTGATGTTGCTGGCATTGGTCGCGGTGGTATTAATGGTTGCGGGAGTAGCCACCCGCCTAGAGCCCAAGATAAGCCTGAGCCTGTCATCGAATAAGCTGCGCTATTTTCATCGCTACGGTCAATGGTCACTGCCGTGGGAAAGTGTCGTCAGAGTCTTTCAACCCTCTTTTAGCTATGCACTAGAGCGGAGAGATATCCATTATATTGGTATAAAACTCAGTGATGTAGAAGTGATTAGCGAGCGAATATCACCGAGACTAGCGAGTCGGCTCATTCATGAACAGCGAGATATTTTGGTGCTGGCATGTCAGCAAGGAGAGATTACGCAACAACAGCTGCACCTTAATTTCTCATCCTACAAAATGCCATCCGGTTTCGAAGTGACCGGGCCTATTGCGGCGTGGTTGCATCAGGTGGAGGTATTACATCAAGCCTATGGTGCACACTTATTTGTGCCGACGAGCTGCTTTAGCCAGTCGGCAGATGAGCTAATAAAGTTACTTAACGAATATAAAGCGCCCTAAGCCTAGAGCGCTTTATACGGTTACTTAACCAAATTCAGGAAAAACGCATATTGTAATGCTGATTTGTGGATACGCTTGAAGCGTCCAGACGCTCCGCCATGCCCTGACTCCATATCAGTCTTAAACACCAATAAGTTATCATCAGTTTTCAATTCGCGTAACTTAGCCACCCATTTCATCGGCTCAAAGTATTGCACCTGAGAGTCATGCAAGCCAGTGGTGATGAGTATGTTAGGGTAGTCCTGCGCCTTAACCTGATCATAAGGCGAGTACGACAACATGTAATCGTAGTAAGCCTTTTCTTTCGGGTTACCCCACTCGTCAAACTCGTTGGTGGTTAATGGAATACTTTCATCGAGCATGGTCGTAACCACATCAACGAAGGGAACCGAAGCGGCAATACCATTATAAAGTTCAGGTGCCATGTTAATCACCGCACCCATTAACAATCCACCGGCGCTGCCACCCGAGGCAAAGATGTTGTCTTTATTGCCGTAGCCCTGCTTGACCAATGATTTAGTGATGTCGATGAAATCATTAAATGTATTGATCTTATTTAACTTTTTACCATCTTCATACCAAGGTCTGCCAAGCATTTCAGAGCCGCGAATATGCGCTAGCGCATAAACAAAACCACGGTCTAATAGACTTAATCGGGTGATTGAAAAATATGGGTCCATGGTCGAACCGTAAGAGCCATAACCGTACTGCAACAATGGATTAGAACCATCTTTGTTAAACTTATCTTTACGATAAACTAGCGATACAGGTACCTGCTTGCCATCACGCGCAGTAATAAAAATGCGCTCCGATGCGTAGTCACTTGGATTAAATTCACCCTGAACCTTGGTCTGCTTTAATAGTACTTTATCCGCAGAATTTAACGCATAGTCAAAATGCGAAGTTGGCGTAGTCATGCTTGAATAATAGACACGCAAATGACTATTATCGAGCTCATTGTTGCCATAGAGGTCAACGCTAAAGGCTGGATCATTAAAGCTTAATTGACGTTCCTTAGAGGTCTCTAGGTTACGTACGATAATGCGTGACTGACCCATTTCTCGTTGTTGGTACACTAAATGATTGTCAAATAATTCAAAGTTTTCAAGTTTCACATTGGCGTTGGGAGCGACAACATCAGTCCATTTACTTTGGTCATGTAAGTCACTTTGCGCTACTTTCATCAAGCGAAAGTTGGTGGCCTGCCAATTGGTATAGATGTAAAACGATTGCTTAAGCTTAGCGACCGAGTATTCATGGCTATGTTGACGCGTCAACACTCGGACAGATTTTGCTTTAGCGTCATTGGCATCGATTAACGACATGCCGGATGCTTCAGTGCTGCTGTGATAAATGTATATCGTTGATGCGTCTTTTGATTTACCTAACGAAGTGTAATACGACTTGTCTGACTCTTCGTAGATTAGCTGATCTTGAGTCTGTGGTGAGCCAAGAGTATGACGATAGATCTGATAACCGAGTAGAGTCTGGGGATCTTTCTTGACGTAATAAATTGTTTTATTGTCATTACCCCACACCGTTGTACCACTAGTGCCAACGATAGTATCGTTAAGTAGTTTACCGCTGGTTAAGTCTTTAAATCGCAGCGTATAAACACGACGACTAAGCGTATCTTCACCATAGGCGAGAATGTTTTCACTCGGGCTAGCGCTTAGGCCACGTACGGCGAAGTAGTCATGTGATTTAGCTAACTGATTAACATCGAGCAATATGGTCTTGTTGGTGCCTTTAAAGTCGTCGGCGCGAACGTAAACAGGGTACTCATTATCTCCCGAGCTTTCAGAGCTATAGAAATAATTTCCGTCCTTTCTCGGTACTGAGTTGTCGTCTTTTACGATACGTCCCTTAATTTCGTTAAATAAGGTTTCTTGTAGCGACTCAGTGTGTACCAATGATGCCTTAGTATAGGCATTCTCCGCGTTTAAATGAGCAAGGATCTCTGGGTCTTTGCGCTCATCATCACGCATCCAATAATAGTTATCGGTGCGTTGATGACCATGGATCTTCATGAAGTGAGGGATTTTTTTAGCGACGGGGGCGCTAAGTTGGATCACTGATTCTTGGGCGGCGCCGTTTTCTGGCTGAGTATTATTACAGCCACTCAATAGAAGCGCGGGTGCCAATAACAAGGATATTTTAGTTAGTATTTTATTCATCTGCTGATAAGTCCATATTAAAAAAGCACACCGAGTGTAGCTTAAATTCTATCGACAAACAGCATCAGAAAGTAAATTTTGTTATAAGCTTATAAGAAGAACGCGCTTGGTGAGAATAAGCGTTCGATATCACCGATATGTTTCTTGTCGATTAGGAACAAAATAACGTGATCGTCCGATTCTATTTGCGTCTTATCGTGGGCGATTAGCACTTCATTGTCGCGCACGATAGCACCGATGGTTGCGCCTGGGGGGAGTTTTATATCCATGATTCGACGACCAACGACTTTAGAGGTCATCGAGTCCCCATTTGCCACTGCTTCGATGGCCTCGGCCGCGCCACGACGTAGCGAATAAACGTTGCTGATATCACCACGGCGAACGTGAGACAGCAGGGCCGAAATGGTGATTTGTTGCGGGGAAATAGTGATGTCGATATTAGTATCTTCCATTAGGTCCGCATAGACACTACGTTGAATTAACACCATTACTTTTTTTGCACCCATCCGTTTGGCGAGCATCGATGCCATGATATTCGCTTCATCGTCGTTGGTGACCGCGATAAATAAGTCGGTCTGATCTATGTGCTCTTCACTCAATAATTCATGGTCTGCGCCATCGCCAATAAATACCGTGGCGTGGGTCAGTTGTTGCGATAACCGCTCGGCGCGCTTGGGGTTGCGTTCGATTAATTTTACGCGATGGTCCTTCTCGAGTTGTTTTGCGAGCCCAGCGCCGATATTACCACCACCGACAATCATAATTTTTTTGTAATGATTCTCAAGTTTTTGTAATTCCCCCATCACAGCACGGATATGGCCTGTGGCCGCAATGAAAAAGACCTCATCGTCCGCCTCTATGATGGTGGTGCCTTGCGGTCGTACAGGGCGACCCTGACGGAAAATAGCGGCGACTCGCGCATCGATAGTCGGCATATGCTCACGTAACGCTGACAATGCGTGCCCGACGAGCGGTCCACCATAATAGGCTTTTACCGCAACCAGTGAGACTCGGCGGTCGGCAAATTGTAGTACCTGAAGTGCACCGGGGTAATCGACTAAGCGGCGAATATAACCGGTGACCAAGGTTTCCGGTGAAATAATTTCATCTACCGCAAAGCCTTTAAAATGACGGTCTTCACGCTTGCGATCATGTTTATTATGGAATAATTCCTTGGCGCTAGTGATGTAATCTTCGTTACGAATACGGGCGATCTTAGTCGGGACATTAAATAACGAGTAAGCAATCTGACAGGCGGTCATATTGATTTCATCGGAGTTGGTGACCGCAATAACTAAATCTGCATCATCGGCACCCGCTTCGAGCAGTACTTGAGGATGTGATGCGTGACCACAAACAACACGTAAATCGAGCTTATCTTTGAGTTCGGCCAGTGCGGCACTGTCGCTATCGACAATGGTAATATCACTGTCTTCACCAACTAAATTTTCGGCAAGACTACCGCCTACCTGCCCTGCACCTAAGATAATAATTTTCACTCGATTTCCCTTTTCGGTCTGCTATTGCTTAATCAGCTTCGCATAATAGAAGCCATCGGCATCATTAACCCCTGGCATGAGCTGCCATCCAGGGTTTTCAACGCTATCGTCCTGATGTAATGGTACTAGCTGTGCGTCTTGTTGCGTGCTTAGAAAATTGGCTATTTGCTGGCTATTTTCATCGGGTAATACTGAACATGTGGCATAAACCAATGTGCCACCCGGTTTTAGTAAAGACCAGCACGCGGTAAGAATTTGTTGCTGCAATGCAACCAATTGCTCAATGTCGCTATCACGACGCAGCCATTTGATGTCAGGATTACGGCGAATAACGCCAGTGGCTGAACAAGGCGCATCGAGTAAGATTCTGTCAAACTGTGCTCCTTGCCACCATTGTGATGGGGTGGTTCCGTCACCACAAATCAGCTGAGCGTTTAGGCCGATACGATCCAAATTTTCTTGCACACGGTCTAAACGACTCTGCACACAATCGAGTGCAACCACTTCAAGGTCGTCAGCCAGCTCTAAAATATGACAGGTTTTACCTCCGGGTGCCGCACATGCGTCGAGGACTAATTCACCCGCTTGTGGATCTAATAGCTCCGCCGCCTGTTGTGCTGCAATATCTTGCACAGAACAAGCGCCTAATTCGAAAGCTGGTAGCTTGTTAACGCCTGTCGGTTTTTCTAATAGAATCGAATTTTGGCCTAATTCACCAGCGGTCGCTGTGATCTCAAGCTCATTAAGTTGCGCTAAGTACTCATCGCGACTCTGTGATTTGGCATTATTGCGCAGCCACATCGGCGAGCGTTGATTGTTGGCTTGCACGATCTGTTGCCATTGTTTTGGGTATGCCTTGGTCACACGTTTGATAAACCATTTAGGATGATTATAGGTGACGGGTCCTTTGGTTGGCATCTTGTCTCGAAGTTCTTGCTGGCGGCGTTGTAGGTTGCGTAATACGCCGTTGACCAATCCTTTGAATTGGTCGCGATCGATATCATGGGTCGCTGCAACCGTCTCACCTAATGCCGCATGCTCGGCAATGCGCATATGCAATAATTGATAAGCGCCGACGAGCAATAGATGGTGAACAATGCGTTGCTTACCCTTCATCGGCTTATCCATTAGCGCGTTCAAGTAATACTCTAACTGTGTTAGCTCACGCATGATACCGTAACAAATCTCTTGTAGTAGCGCCTTATCCTTGGGGTTCTCAAGTTGGTTCTGGGCAAACGGTAAGGCGGTGGCTAATGACTCACCGTTATCTAATACCGCGCCTATAGTCTGTGCTGCAATTGCTCTTATATTCATTATATTCTCTTTATCTACAACACGTTGCCAGGAGTAAACAATTCTTTTCGGCTATTTAGGATATCGCTAATTGCCATCGCTTTTTTGCCGGGGAACTGTAACTGTTCGAGACAGATAGTGCCTTTGCTCGTCGCGACCACAATGCCGTCTTTATCGGCGCGTACTATGGTGCCAGGCGCTAAATCAGTGGTTTGCTGATCAAGTTTAGCCTGCCACACCTTAACAGAGTGCTGTTCAAGCTGGAAAAAAGACACTGGCCACGGATTAAATGACCGTACACAGCGTTCAATATGCGCAGCCTCATCGTGCCAATTAATTTTCGCTTCGTCTTTGGATAACTTCTTGGCGTAGTTCGCCTGTGAATCACCTTGCACTTCAGCGGGCAAATTGTCTTGGGCCAATAAATCAATTGCCTCGACCAAAGCTTGTGGACCAAGATCTGCTAAACGTTGATACAAGGTGCTGCTTGTTTCTTGGGGATCTATTTCTAAGGATGCCTTATATAGCATCGCGCCAGTATCTAGACCTTCGTCCATCTGCATGATGGTTACGCCACTGTGCGTATCACCGGCCCAAATAGCCCGTTGAATCGGCGCGGCACCGCGCCAGCGAGGCAGCAGTGAACCATGCACATTAATACAGCCTAACCGCGGCGCTTGTAGCGCTGCGGTTGGTAAAATTAAGCCATAGGCGACCACAATCATTAGATCGGCTTTGAATTGAGCTAGCTCGCTCAAGGCTTCTTCGTCGCGCAATGACTTAGGCTGTACGACGGGTAGCAGATGCTCATTGGCTAATACTTTAACCGCACTGGCCTGAAGTTTCTTACCACGTCCCGACGGAGTGTCTTCTTTGGTATAAACAGCGACTATCTCATGTTGAGTCTCGAGTAAGGCGGAGAGATGCTTGGCGGCGAAATCGGGCGTGCCAGCAAATATGATACGCAATGGTTGCAATGCCTTATCCTTCTTTAGCTAAAAATTTAGCTTCTTTTTCTAATTTTTTCTGAATGCGTTTTCGTTTCAGCGGCGATAGATAGTCAACAAAAAGCTTGCCCATCAGATGGTCTAATTCATGCTGTACGCAGATCGCTAGTAGTTCGGTGGCATCAAATTCAAACGGTTTACCATCGCGATCTAGCGCAGCCACCGTAACGGCTTCGGCGCGTTCGACGCTGGCATACGTATCAGGTACCGACAAACAACCTTCTTCGTTCATCATTGAGCCTTGACGCTTAATTATTTCTGGGTTAATCATGACGATCGGGGTATCGTGCTCTTCAGAGCAGTCCATCACAACGATACGTAAATGGATGTCGGCTTGGGTCGCCGCGAGGCCAACACCATTTTCGTCATACATCGTTTCTAGCATGTCATCGACGATCTGCTGGATCGCTGGGGTTACTTGTTCAACCGGCTTAGCAACAGTGCGAAGGCGCGGATCAGGGAAGCGTAAAACGTTAAGAATAGCCATAATTTTTCTCTTATAATATGCCGCTAATATATTCGGCATAATTTGAAACTGTGATATGCTTTTATTTTAAACATATCAAGGTGTCTTGGATAGGTTTATATGTATTATTGCGATGCTTAACTATACTGTTTGTTAATAAATGCGAACTATTTCAATGATAGTTGATTTTTTTTATGATTTGGACAGCTAAAAATGATAATTATTACTACAAGGATATCGTCATGCTGCGATTGCTGATTGTTTTATGCTCACTGGCGCTAACGCCCCTGACTTTGGCTGATGTCCTTAAACTAAAGAAAGATGCACCGCAGACTTACATCGTCGTTAAGGGCGATACACTATGGGATATTTCTTCCAAATTTCTTAATTCACCATGGCGTTGGCCCGAACTCTGGAGCTTCAATCGACAAATTTCTGATCCCCATTGGATCTATCCAGGCGACAATATTTCATTAGTCTATGTTAACGGTAAACCGACTTTAGTGATTAATAAATCGAAGCCTAATTTAACCATGAACCGTCATGGTCGAAAGAGCAGTAAAATAAAGCCAATCCCAACGGTATCACTGGAAGATATAGCGCAATTTCTTACTCATTCGTTGGTTGTTAGTAGCGGACAATTGAGCGACGCGCCGGTATTAGTTGGTAGTGAGCGCAACACCCTTTTCTACAAGAAACATGACATTATATTCGCTAATAAATCATTGGTAGCCGGTACTAAATATGGCATCTATCGCAAAGGACGTTCTTTCGTTTCCCCTGCATCAAAAGCGCAGTTAGGTACCGAATTAGAGTTGGTCGGGCGCGCTACGGTCACGGTGAGTGCAGCGATTAGTCGATTAAAAATTAATGACGTAGAGTCGGAAATTAAAAATGGTCATCTATTAATGCCATTAGTCGAAGAGCTACCCGCTTACTTTATGCCAAAAGCTGCCGCGCCACAGATTAAATCATCGGTGATAGGGTCGGCAACGTATTACAGAGAAACTGGCAAGCACAATGTAGTTATCATCGACGGCGGCACCGCCCAAAGCATTGAAGTAGGTAGTGTGTTTTCTATCTATCAGCCGGGTAAAATACAGTTTGTCGACGGTGATGGCAATGTAAGAGCTCCAATGAGCTACAATAGTTATGACGATGTGAAGGCTTATTTCATTGACGATGAAAGCCAGCGTTTGCCTAATGTTTACCGCGGTGAGCTCATGGTTTTTAGAAGCTTTGAAAATTTAAGCTATGCTTTAGTTACCAATATCATAAGACCTGTTCGCACTGGGGATGACTTAATTAACCCTTAAGTTATCGCTTTCCCTCTTTGGTCTTACTTAGGCCAGAGAGGGATACATGGAACGCTTGGCGAAAATATTAACCTTAGACCTATTGCCACGTTTGGGTGTCTACCGCCTGAGCAAAAAACTCAGACTGCGCGATCCCTTCTCATTGTTCGATCTAACCGCCAGTGAATTACGCGATTGCGGTTTTAATCACGAGCAAAGTGCATTATTGTTGAGACCACCACAGCAAAAAATTGATTCGATTATGGCGTGGCTATCCGGGCACCCACAGCGCTCAATTATTACCTACTATGACGAAAGTTATCCTTCGATATTAAAAGAAATTTCCGCACCACCAATGTTGTTATTTTGTCATGGCAATATCAGCTTGTTAGCGCAGCCCCAAATAGCGATTGTCGGCAGTCGTGCCGCTTCATTTAGCGGTAAGGAGACGGCTAAACGATTGGCGTTAGAGCTAGCTGTCTGCGGCTATACAATTACCAGTGGTCTGGCGACAGGGATCGATAGTTGTGCACACCAAGGCGCACTAAATGCAAACGGGCACACCATTGCGGTATTAGGGAGTGGGTTAGATAACCTATATCCGAGGTCGAATATTACGCTGGCCAGTGCTATAGTTGAAAGAGATGGCTTGATCATTTCTGAATTTTGGCCACATGTAACACCTTATGCTAATAATTTCCCTCGACGAAACCGTGTGGTCAGTGGTTTGTCGCTAGGAGTTGTTGTAGTTGAAGCTGAGGCCTGTAGCGGCTCTCTTATCACCGCTCGTTTAGCCGCCGAGCAAAATCGCGAAGTATTTGCAGTGCCGGGTGCGATTAATAACCCCAAAGCGACGGGGTGTCACAAATTAATTCACCAAGGCGCTAAACTTATTACTGGTATTGCCGATATCTTAGATGAACTTCCTTGTCTTTTATCACCAAAGGAAGATTGCGAACATAAGATATCATATGAACCCGTTAAGTCTAATGAGCTCCACGATACTATTTTAGATTGCATTGATTTTGAAGTAACGTCGATTGATCAAATGGTTATACGTAGTAAGTGCGCTGTTGATGCAGTGCAAGAGTGTATAGTTCTGTTGGAATTGGCTGGTTTGATTGCTTCAGTTGCTGGCGGGTATATCCGAATAAAAGGAGATACATGATGTTTGAATGTCTTATGTACTTATTTGAAAACTATGTTCATAGCGAGATGGATATTATGGTTGATAACGAAATACTAACGGATGAATTAACGGATGCGGGTTTTCACAAGGAAGCCGTCTCAAAGGCGTTAGCATGGATTGAACGTTTAGCATCAATGCAATTGGATACGACTTTTAGGCCTTCGAAGCACCTTAACGCGATTAGAATTTTTACCACCGAAGAAATGCAACATTTTGATCTCGAATGTCGCGGTTTCTTACACTTTTTAGAACAGATTAACGTATTAAACTCAGAAACTCGCGAGATGGTGATCGACCGTGCTTGTGAAATCGAAGGTAACGGTTTCAGCTTAGATGACCTTAAATGGGTCATCTTAATGGTTCTCTTTAATTTACCCGGACAAGAGCGCGAATTTACCCAACTTGAAGGGATTATGTTCGATGAGTCAGGCGGTATCATTCACTAACGCTGCGTAACAAACTATTCGCATTAAGCCATCGGTTATTCAGCCCGTGGCTTTTTTATACCCCAACAAAAAACAAGCCTTACGTCCATTTGTGTAATAGCAAGGCACGGAGATGTTAGTATTGCGTTAGACAACTAATTATTTGGAAAAACGATGAAAATTTGGGTTGATGCCGATGCCTGTCCGGTGGTAATTAAAGACATTCTGTATCGTGCAGCACATCGAACAAAGATAGAAATGACGCTAGTGGCCAATCAAGGACTAACGGTACCGCCTTCCCCGTTTATTAACACGCTAACTGTGAGTAGTGGCTTCGATGTCGCCGATGACGAAATTGTATTGCGCTTAACGGCAGGTGATTTGGTGATAACGGCGGATATCCCGCTAGCCGATGAGGTGATCACTAAAGGCGGTCAGGCACTAAGCCCTCGTGGTGAACTATTTACCAAAGACAATATTAAATCACGACTCAATATTCGAGATTTCATGGATACCATGCGTGCCAGTGGCGCTCACACTGGTGGGCCGCCGCCATTGAATAAGACAGATCGCCAAAACTTTGCGAATAAGCTCGATGTTATTTTAGCCAAAGCTGGGAAGGTATAATGGTGGAAGCTGCTAAAAAGGTTGCGCTAATCACTGGTGATAGTCGCGGTATTGGGGCGGCGACTGCAAGGTTATTGGCGCAAGAAGGCTATGCGCTATGTTTAAACTACCGTAGTGATGAGGCGAGTGCCACGGCTTTGCAACAGGAATTGAAGGTACTTGGCAGTGAGGTGATTATAATCAAAGCTGATGTCGCCAACGAGCCTGAAGTGATCGCACTATTTGAACAAATCGATGTTCAGCTAGGAGCAGTAACTGCCTTGGTCAATAATGCCGGGATTTTAAAGCCGCAAATGCCATTAGTGGAGATGACAGCGGATCGAGTCAGTGAAGTACTGATGACTAATGTTATGAGTTGTTTCTTGTGTAGTCGTGAGGCTGTAAAGCGAATGTCGCTACAACGCGGTGGTTTTGGTGGTGCTATTGTTAATGTAAGCTCCGCGGCTGCTTACACCGGGGCGCCGAATGAGTATGTCGATTATGCTGCTTCTAAAGGAGCAATGGATAGTATGACCAAAGGGTTGGCCATTGAAGTGGCTAGAGATGGTATCAGAGTCAATGGTGTGCGCCCGGGCTGTATCTACACCGATATGCATACAGATGGCGGTGAGCCGGCCCGTGTCGACCGTTTAGCGCCACTATTACCGATGGGGCGTGGCGGTCAGCCGCAAGAAGTCGCGGAAGCAATCGCCTGGTTGTTATCTGACAAAGCCTCTTTTGCTACCGGTACCTTTATTGATTTGGCGGGTGGACGCTAACGACGGCTTCCCTCAAAGTCAGTGCTATACTTATATCGAGTGCTACTGACTGGAGCTAACGATGAGTGATTCGATAACAACCTCTGACCAACCCTATGCCGTAGAAGTGCAAGCTGGAGAATCCTACTTTTGGTGTGCCTGTGGCAAGAGTAAACAGCAGCCATTTTGCGATGGTGCCCACAAGGGCACAGATTTTAAACCGCTAAGGTATATCGCTAGCGAG
>Ga0209395_1001515_pt1 | contig 32205 bp, 31 predicted proteins | sample GOMGulsemesocosm_3_FD_184635 | JGI IMG/M metagenome (GOLD analysis project Ga0209395, IMG submission 184635) | Methane-oxidizing microbial communities from mesocosms in the Gulf of Mexico - GOM9D Gulf of Mexico (SPAdes) (version 2) | ecosystem: Environmental > Aquatic > Marine > Cold seeps... | reverse complement strand
GATGAACGCAAATAACCATCGGGGCCAGGAAGTAAAATCTTCCATAAACAGGCCGGATATATGAGAGCAATGATTTTCTCTCACACTATGATCAAATATCTTGCAAACGGAGTGGGTTCATATATGTGACTTATTAGACAATGCAGGAGCATATTGTCCTGACGTCGAGGGCTGCCGTTGTTCTGGGATGAACTCTTTATAAAGGAAAGCGGCAGGTATCGTGATGTGCGCTAGTTTGTTATTGAATGTTTTGCTGAGTTGGGCGCCGCAGGGGTTCCAAGGGGAGGCGCGGCGGTACGTCGACCCTTGGGTGTGGTCGCCACCGCGACGCCAAGCAGGGAATTAAACTCCAGTCGTTTGAAGTTAAAATCAAAACTAAAAGAGTAGGGAATCAGTGGGGTAGCAAGGGTAAAGGTAAGAGTGGAGGTTGTGTCCTTTTCTTCTTGGGTGTAGTCGCCACCACGACGCCAAGCAGGAAATTAAAACTCCAAACACTTGCAATTATCGCTTTAAACTTCCAACAGTGTGTTATTGAACATCTGGCCTAAATTGATTTAACCCTTGCTCATAATGATAACCAATCTCAGCCATTTTGTTTTCGAGTTGTTTATCATTCACATCCATTAGCGCTGCCAGGCTATGCAAATTACGACACTCATGACGTAATCTATCATTGGCAATACCAACTAATATGTTAGCATCCATGTTAATGCATTTTGTCATGTCCATTATACACCTCATCAATTAATGAAATTCTCATTTAAGTCTAGTCAGCAAATGTTAAAGGCGCCAAATAAAGGACATAAGACATGAATTAGTGTTTTATGAAAATATAACTGCTAATTTTAACTAATATGAAAGTATGTCCAGTTTAGTGTTAATGCCGCGATGAGATTTAAGAACTAAATGAGTCACTTTCTATGGAAGAGTTTTTAATTACGTGTTCTATAGGATAATGTAACGGTAGCGGGCATAAATTTTATTGAGGACTTGTAGATGGTAAAAATTGTTGTAATGCTCTCCATGCTGTTGGCATCTTTTCAATTATTTAGCCAAGAGTTTATCATTGGCATCAATGAGCGGGATATTTATCGTTACAAAAATGCGCAAGGTAACTGGGCTGGAAAAGACATTGATCTTATTAAGGCAGTATTTCGGCGTACACCATTTAAATATCGGATAGTGACCATGCCTTGGGCAAGAGTTATAAAAGAACTTGAAGCAGGTACTATTGATATGACTGTTGCAGCAACTGTCCTGCCAGACAGAAAGAAATATGCACTGTTCACTAAAAATAACTTTCGTTACAGTCACCATATGCTTTTTGTTAATAAAAATAAATTAGACTTGTTTGACTCGGTAAATGAGTTAGCTGATGTCGCTAACGTTGATGTGATTATTGCTGCTTTACGTGGTGCTATTTTTTACGAAGATTACCCTAAGCTACTACAAAATGAAGAGTTTTCGAGTAAGATAGTTTATATCAGTGAAGATCAAAACATGTCTAAATTTGTGTTAAAAGGCAGAGCTGACGGGTATATTGAATCAGAAACGGAAGGTAAACATTATTTGGCTTCTCAACCCGCGTATAAACAAAGTATTGTTCCCCTTTTCCGTATCGCCAATGATGAGCAAGCAGGAAGTAAAATGATGTTTTCTAAAGCAAGAATTTCATCTAAGCAGGTAGAGTTTTTTGATACTGCGTTAAAAGGTTTACACGAAAGTGGTGAGTATGAAAAAATATCAAAACGTTATAATTCATTCTTACCTGATTGAATGCTCTCATAAACGGCAATGCCAATATTTCTCCCTCGAGAATTAGAGGGCAGAGTAAATTTAACTGTTAAGTAAACTACTTCAATATACTTGTGGTGGCATGGCACCCCAAAAGGGCAAACCGCGACGCCAACTCGTATCACTCATAGTTGGAATACAACGAGATCCAGTCTTAATTTAAACTTCCATCTGCAGCTATCATTATGTTAACGTGAGAAAAAATTTATATTAACTAGCCATTCTATGTTACTCACACAAGCGCTTTTTTCATCATTGACCCCATGGTTATTCTTAGCCATCACCATCAGCTGTGCTTTTATAAAACCTAGGTTATGGCCTATTAGTTTATTTTGTACCTTAATCGCCGGGTTATTCTATAACGCGATAGACTTAGTTGGTTTGGGTGTTATTACGCTGTTGTTCACAATGAGTTTTTACGCAAGCAAGCCATCAACCACCTCATCTCATAATCTTTGGTATCAAAGAGCTAAAGTGCTCATTACTGGTTTAGTTATCATGAGTTGTATCGCCTTAGCGGCACACTTATTACCAGGATTTAATAATTTACAGGTTTTAAATAATGTAGAGAAAACTATTAACAGTGTGCCGTTTACCTTATATTTCAATTTTGATAAGCCAATGATTCTGTTTATTCTCTTAATGCTGTTTCCCACAGTATTAATGAATAAACAAGCAATTCATCTTTTTAAAATAGAGAATAAACGTCGATTAACTACTGTGATAGCTATTAGTTTTATTGTTATATTTACCCTCGCCAACTTATTTTCATTAATAACGATCGATCCACAGTTGCCAAGTTGGTGGTGGTTGTTTGCCTTAAATAATTTATTGTTAACTTGCGTGATTGAAGAGGTATTTTTTCGAGGTTTTATCCAGCAAAAGCTAACAAGTAAATTTAATCCTTTTGTTGGGTTGATTGTTGCCAGTTTCCTTTTTGGTATTGCGCACTTCGCTGGAGGTTTAAACTATGTAGTCGTTGCCACTTTGGCTGGTCTTTTATATGGAGTCGTTTACCTCAATACCGGTAAAATTTGGCATGCGATATTAATGCATTTTTGCTTGAATATGGTTCACTTATATTTATTTACTTACCCTTTAGCGAAAGTTTAATTTGTAAATAAATGAATTGCTGAATTGAATATTAAGCTAATTGTAAATTGATAATTACAAGGGGGAGTAATTACTCCCCCGTAATCCTAAAGTTTTCAGCTACATAGTATTCCTATTAAGAGGATTTATACTAAGCACCTTACTTCTCGATGTTTGTTCTAAGTTCATTCCAACATCAGAGCAACTATTGTTATCAATTAAATATAAAGCTTCCTTCAACAAAGGGTCTCGTTGGTCACCCCAATTATGCTCTATAGTATCTTCTGCGGCACAATCAAGCGGTAGACCATCAAAATAATCACCAAAACCAGTGGCATTAGTTGTTTGGAAGTTAATGGCAAAGATTCGGTGATCGCAAAGTTTGTTTATACTCATGCCAACGGGTTTTCCATAAGTTTTACTGCCAACAATTTTGACATCAATATAGGGGCTTAGTGAATTTGCAACCATTTCACTTGCAGATGCTGTGGCCTGCGTTGCTAATATGACAACACGGGATAAATTTAACTGCTCTTTACCATCCACTAAATCAAAGGAAAGGTCGTAATTTGAGCTGCTGTTATTATCATTATAAATATAATTGATCATGTTTTTTCCGAGTACATGTGAGCCACCTATTTGGCTGGCTAATTGTCTAGCAATGCTGATGTAACCGCCACCGTTATAACGCAAATCTAATACTAGCTCAGAAATATCTTCTTTTTTAAAGAAGTCGAATGCTGTATTTAGGTCGTCAGCACTGCGTTGAACAAAACTATTAAAAACAAGGTAACCAGCTTTGCCCATATTCGTTGTATAAATATCTGTAGCAAAAACAGTATTTGTTTGAGTTTTTGAACGTGACATCTCACCTGATCTTTCAAGTCCGTTAGTATCTGTCCAGGTCACGGTTGCAAGGTAACCATCTTCATTAGGCCCCCAGATATCATTAGATTGATAAGTGCCATCTTCTACCGCTTCTTCAATGGTCTTACCGTTTAATGAGCGAATGACTGCTCCACGAGTTAATCCCATTTTTGCAGCATTACTTGTATCGAACACATATCGTATCTTTAAGCCGTTTTGAGCTTCATTTAATTGGCTGCTGACACCATAGCCAAAGAACTCGGAATTTATATAACTGTCTTGGTACTCTTGTTCAGTCATGGCAAAACTAAAACGATCTAATTCAACAGTGCTGCGAACATCGGCAAGTAGTTCATTTATTGAAGAGAACTGTGTTGGGTCGGTTGATAAATCTAATTGCTTGTTCCAAAAGTAATCATCCTTCATGTAATCCCAAAGCGCTATATTTGTAGATTCTTGGTTGGCGCAAACATTTAGGTCAGTGGTGATGACGCCACCTTCATTTGTTGAAGAACCACCACATGCAGATAGTAATAAAGTGGCTGTTGAAATAAGTATAAAAATGGGTCTGGTTAACATAACGTTCCTTGTTTTATAGAGCTTATATATTTGTATCATGGATTAAGTAGCTTACATAATCATAATATATAGAAAATAGTAAAAGTGTAAAACACATTTATAGGTCAAATTTTTCTCCTTGCAGCTGCGCAAGTGTACCCAAAGATATTTACCTTGAAATAGGGACTAACGTTGGACGGAATTGATAATTTAGCAGGGGTGCTACTTGCACCAATTTATAGTGAAAGCTCTGCCGAGCTGTACGCTTCACAGCTTTCACTATGAGGCACCATGGCAAATCTAAATTAAAGGTTAAGTACAATGGAGGGACAGTGTTATTATGCCATTCTAGTGGAAAGTTCTTACGGAAAATCATATTGTTCCCGTGACTTAGAACAAATTAATCTCTTAGTACACAATATGTTTTCTCGTTTTGATTAACAGAGCAACCAGATCTGAAAATAAAGAAACAGAAGAAGTTATAAAATACTAGCGTTGAAGTATTCTCAATTTTATAACCTAAAAATCAATAAGCTAAGCCTTTGGAGTTAATGTTGTCTCAAATAAACAAAGGACTAAAAAACTTATTTTTTAGTCTAGCGGCTTTTGCCATCGCCTATTTTTTAGTGCTAAAAAGCCAAATGTTTTGGTTAAAACAAATGTTAATGGTTGAGCAGTTACTGCCTGCTTGTTTAGTTACTGTTATTGTCTTTTCCAGCTATTTTAATCGGAGTCGCTTAGCCTTTTTATCAGCGTTGTGGTTGTTATATTTTGTCAGTTTAAATTTTTCTCCACCCTGGTCTAATTGGTTAACGACACAGGGTGATTGGTTGATGATATTTGGCTGCTTCTCCTTATTATTATTTTCGTTGATAAAAGATCGTGGTGTTATGTCAGTTCACGGATTTTATCGAATAGTACTGATTGCTGTGGCCGGAGGCTCTGCGTATTTATGGTTATGGGGCCGTGAATTAATACATGCTTATGTGCAAGAAAGACCAAGCTTAGCGGACTTTCAAGCTTATATAGGTCATGAGTTGGCTGTTACTTTGTGTGTGCTTATTATTCTTTGGCGTACTCTTAAAGCCGCTGATTTAGTAAGTGCGGCTATTTTTATCTCATTATTACTTTGGATAGCGCAGCAGTATCAATTGTCGATGTTGCCGTTAAGTTTAACGTTAATACTAGTCACCTTATATTATTTTTTAGTCATTATTATTGACGCATATTTTCTTGCTTATCGAGATGATCTAACCAGTTTGCCATCGCGTCGAGCTTTGAATCAATTAGCAATGTCATTAGGGCGAAAATATACCGTGGCTATGCTTGATATTGATCACTTTAAAAAATTTAACGACACCTATGGCCATGATATTGGTGACCAAGTACTAAAATTAGTAGCGGCAAAAATTGGCAGTGTTAAAGGTGGTGGTAAAGCATTTCGCTATGGAGGAGAAGAATTTACTATCGTATTTCCTCGGAAAACCCTTGAGCAAGCAATACCTGAATTAGAAGCGGTGCGTCAAGCAATTCAAGATTATAAAATTGTTATTCGCCAACCTCAGCGAAAAACGAAACAAGATAGAAATACCAAGCGAAGCAGTAAAAATAATAATTTTAAAACCGTCAATGTCACTATTTCTATTGGGGCCGCTATTCGAGCAAATAACCAAAATTTTGATCAAGTACTAAAACTTTCTGACCAAGCACTATATATAGCGAAGAAAAAGGGCAGAAATAACGTGAGTTACTAGTAGATGAATTTTTACTTACACACAGCGATACCCAGTAGATAACAAAGCTAAAAACGTTAATAGTTAGTGGGGAATAATGTACCGCTTTTGTATAACTGAAATTATTAAGCTTGTTTGTCTTCTTTAGTTGATTGAATTTGCTCATAGACTGATATACCTATAGCTCGTTTATGAACGGTTGAACGAGCCTCATTAACAGCTTGTGCATCAAAACTAGTAATTTCATCGTCTGTTGAGTTTTCTGGATCAGAGCCATAGAAGTCATTGGATTTTTCAGTTGACTGAATATAGGTGTCTACTGTCTGCTTTTTTATATTTGCTTGGTAAACAGAGAGGCCGGCTTGAACAGATTTATCTTTGATTTCTTGATTCGATTCTTTAATCTCTTCTTTATTTATAGGTGTACCAGACTCTTTCGCATCAATCACTTGATGGACTGTATTCCTTGTGACAGTTTTTTGTACTAAACCCGCATAATTAGATGACGTTGAATTGGTAACATTCATTTTAAAGTATCTTTGTCAGTTAAACTTACTATTAAGTATAGCTGAAGGTTGATTGTTTTTTAAACTGAGCAAGGTCACCCAGATTACTCTTGTAAAAGCCACTTCATATAGAATAAGTGTGCACAGTACGTGGCTAATTTAGGCGTGAAAGGTAGTGAGAACATGATAATTTTGACCTAAGAAGAAGAAAATACAAATGCTATCAGAGTCCCTACACAATATTGTTACCTAGAAACGAAGCCATTCGTTTTGAAATAGGCAGATGTTGTTATTTCGACTTAAGAGGAACTGGCTAAATACCGTTTAACAAAATTGGCAATGTTAAACATACGAATAAAATTACTAAGGACTCACTAGTATTTATGAGATGCGTTCGACCGAGGACATGTTTATACTATTGCTTAGTGGCAAAGTGGATGTGGTTGCCATTGGCACGGCTATCCAGTGTATAATGAGCAGTGGTGAATTAGTCCAATTAATCTCAATCGCAGAGCAACGCGTAATTCAATTAAATAGATAAATTGTAGGGAGATACTCTTATGCGGTATGAATATTATATTAGACTTAACAATCAATGAATGAACATTACCTAGCTTGGCGTAGCATGCTCAAAACCTTATTGCTTCTTTTTTGTATCCTAGTATTACCGTTAAAAGCAAAAACCTTAGAAGTAGTCTTTGAGCATAACCCTCCATTTCAAATGATTGATGAAAACGGTGAAGGTTATGGTCCCGTTTATGACTTTGCAATTAAGCTAATTAAACGTGCTCAATTAGAAGTACGATTAATCGGTAAACCTTGGGCTAGAATCATGATTAAAGATGCCAAATTGCCAAATACACTTATCCTTTCTATGTCAAAAATACCACAACGCATACCTAACTTTATTTGGTTAACCTCTGTATATACTGGACAACCGTATATTTGGAAAAAAAGAAATGCAATTGATCCTAAAAATAGGAGTATTCACGTTTCAATGGAAAGAAACTCGCATAGAGAAAAAAGTATAAAAGAATATTTTCATAGTGATAATGTCTTTGAGTTTCTAAACTCAACCCAAGCGTTAAATGCTCTTCTTAAAGGGCGCGTGCAGAGATTTGTTGGCACTACGTTAGCCGTTTCTGGTAAATTAGATTCCCTAGGTTATGAGTTAAATATTCTAGAGCAGTTATCTCTATTTGATGAAGCAAGTTTTTCAAGCCAGGGCTTATATTTAACATTAACTTTAGGTACCGATAGTGAAATTCAGAATGCGTTAAAACAAGCGTTAAAATATCCTGAAATTATTAAAGCGCGTAAAATGTTATTTGACAGTTTTACAAAAGAAGAGCAATCGCTTTTAATGGTGAAATTTAAATAAATTTAGATTGATTAAATCAATCTTCTGTTTGCTTGGCTACTTCTCTGATCTCACGACTTTCTTCAATAAGCTTATCGCGCATTTCAGCAAGCATTTCTAAGGCTTTCTGTCTTTCTTCAGGACTCATATTTTCATTTTCAGCTATTTCTGCCATCAAGGCTTCGAGCTCGTCTAGTTTCTTACGATCGACGCCCAATCGTTGGTCGATAATGTTTTGCATCATTTCGCCGAATCGAGTATCAGTAACTTTGCTTTCTTTAGTGTTTGTGTCATTTGTATTATTTGCGACATCGATAGCTTTACTCTCTGCCAAGAGGGAACTTGCTGTTTCTGGCCTAACGTAAGTCGGGGCAACTACCTTGGCCTCAGTGCCATTCATCATAGCTAACGCTTTGTCAGATAATGTTACTGTGTCTTTTTCACCCGGAATGGGCTGAACTGACGGGGTAGTATTATCAAAGTTTACTATTGCAACATTATTAGCTTTTGCCTGCGCCACTTGTAGTGCGTAGTTGTTGTTAATCATCATAATCAGGCATCCTTGACTGGCTGTTTTTGAAAATCATTTATCTGATTACATTCTAAGTGCACACCCTATGCCACTATTATCGAGTTGTATAATATGTTTTATCTTCTTTGTAGCACCTATCATTGCGAGTTAATCTGCTCATTTTTAAAAGAGTTTCTATTGTAGAAGAGGATATTGTGTACGCATTAATTCTTTGGTGACAATATTGTCCTAAAGCGGCAACTTTTTGCCTTACGAAAAGGTATTAATTAAAACCTAGAAGGTGGTATGAGATAAATTGAGTTCAGTTACACTGTTAAAAAGTTGTTAATGCTTGTTGTAACCGTTAAAATCCTTGCGATTTATATACCAGTGTGAATTGGTATGCCATGCAAAGGAGTGCAGAATATTCATATTGTTAACTTCCTTTGCTTTATAATTAATAGGAAGAAAAATTGAAGTATTTATACCTAGTTACATCACTCCTATCTGTCATGCTGTTAAATGGTTGTCTGGAAGTAGAAGACAACAATAATGATAAGTCAGATAGCCAAAATCAAATCCTCGTAGAATCAAATGAAACAAGTATTAAAGGGGTCGTTGTTGATGCACTTGATTCAAAACCGATTGAGAATGCCTTAATTACCGTTATCGTTGGCTCAAAAACAATCATTGAAAATTATGCCGTTACTGAAGGAGGCTTCGAACTGACCGGCTTACCTGAGCACTCAGATATAGATATTATTGTTTCAAGTGCAGATAGCAGCTTTCTACCAAGAACTTTTTTTGTTAAGACAAACTTGGCTAGTAGTGCAGGGATAGAAGATGTCGGATATTTTGCTGTCTCTGAGTCTGTAGAGGTTGAAATTACCGTCATTGATGATGCAACTAGCTTTCCATTTTCAAAGCTTGAGTTTATTGCTTATTCGCATTCAGGAGCAGGCTCTTCCGCATATAAATATCAACATGTCTCAACGTATAATGAAGGTAGTGGTGTTTATACCATCACTCTACCAAAATTTATTGATACAAGTATTCGAGCGAGTTTAGATTTTGATAAAGACGGCCAAGTTGATTACCTACCTGAGGTGTATAGCTTCTTACGTGGACGAGATTTATATTTAGGCTCAGCAAATACTAAAGTATCTTCAACAATACATATTAACGAAGTTGCGTCAGCTTCAGCGCTTGAAATAAGGCTTTCTTTGGTTGATGAGGCAGCGCAAGCTATCGTCGGCGCTGTTTTTTATGTTGATAATAATATGGTAAACAGTTCATATGATGAAGTAAGTAATCAGTATGTTATTTCAACGCAAATAAAAGACACTGTCACTATTCAATTACCCGCATTTACAAGTAATGAGGTAAGTTATGAAAGCACTTCCGTTACCGTTAGTAAGTTAGATGATGGTAATTTAAGTATTAGAAAAAATGGTGGCTATAATAACTGCTGCTTTATTATTCCAAGTACCAATGTAATTGATTTTGCTTTAGCCCCTAGAGAGAGCCTTGATAGCGAAACACCGCTTAAAGTGATTTTAGCTTCTACAAAAGTAAACTCAGCGGATAATAGTTTTAATGTTTTTTATTCACAACCTATCGGACTTGAAGCTGAAAATGTTTCTTTAACCGCTTGGAAAGGTTTTACTGTACTAAAGGGGAACGAAAATGAAAACGACCTTATATTGCCGGGTACAACACTTATCTCAAGTGGTATATCTGTGCCAGTAACGTTCGTCTTAAGTTTGAACGATACTCGCTTAACAGTTGTACCTACTAATGCTTTGATTTCAGGAGAGTCATATAAATTTGAAGTAGGTTCAATTATTAATAAAACGACTCAAGAAAGAGAAGATATTAGTTATGATAAACTAGCATTTGAACTTGAGAGTTACTCTGATGAAATTTTCAATCCAGTAGATATTAAATTAGATAATGAAAATTTCACTACTAATGGTATTGCAATCACAGCAAGTAACACTGCAGGAGAGGTTTCTAGCCCAGTAAATGGTTATAATAGTACATACCTTTATTTACCTAACAGTATAAATACACTACAAAATCTAACACTACGTCAATTATCGGTTACTCGTGATGGTATTTCGTCAATAGACACTCAAAATTTTCAAATTGTTATTGATGGTAACATCAATGTCGGTTCAGTTGGCGTTGTAGTGCTTGCACAAAATGAAAATTATTCAAAAGAAGGCAGTTTTTCTCGAAATATCATTATCAGCTCGGCACAACCCGAGGCTCAAAAAGTCTACCGTACATACAGTTATAATTATTCTAATGATAATACCAACTTAGAGCCGAACAGTGCCAGCTTTGAATATTCATTTGAAACTAAGGCTGGCGAGATTGTTACAGGTAAAATTACTATTCCAGTTCAGTAACTCTCATTAGGTGACTTAACCACTAATCAGGTTAAACACAACATTAGATATACTCAAAAGCCACCTTAAATTATTTACGGTGGCTTTTTTAATGGCTGTGCCTCATCCTGAAATGTAATTTCAGAATAAAGTGTATTTGTTGTAGCTAACTATTGAGCTATCTTTTGCATGCATTGTCCTATCCATTGCTTCATTTGCATTTCATTAAGAGCACCAGAGATGCGGTCCAACTCCTTACCTTGATGAAACAGCACTAAGGTCGGCAAACTACGAATATTCACATTAGCCGCTATTTGTTGCACTTCTTCAGTGTTTACTTTTGCAAAGAGTAAGTTCGGTGATGTTTGTGCCACTTTATTAAATACAGGAGCCATACTCTGGCAAGGGCCACACCAACTTGCCCAAAAATCGACTATAACAGGTAAGTCATTGCGTTCAATGAAGGGGGAAAATGTATTAACACCTAGCTGGGTAGGCATTACTGAGTATATACCTTGCTGGCATTTTCCACATTTTCCCTTGCTGTGATCTTTTCCATCAGGAATACGGTTACTGGTAAAACACTTACTACAAACTATTTTCATATATTCATCTACTTTGGTACGCGATTAAATTCATTTGTTTATCTTAACAACTGATTAAGAAGAGTTCACCGTATCTTTAATACATAATGAGAACTGTGCTTAAGTTTCTTTTTATCTCCAGGTATTTAATTATTCCTTTTATGTTTAAGGGGATAAATACATAGTGTATGCTGGTATATTGTATGCAATAATGTTTTATCTTTAAAATATTAAAATTACCTATGAAAAAATATTCTATAACACTGGCCGCTGTAGCCATTTCATCAATCCTTTGCGCTTGTAGTGGTAATGGCCCCACTGAAACCGTGCAACAGTCAAATATCAGTGTGATTCAAGCCGAAGTAGACCCCATAGTGGCTGGAATACTCGCTTCGGATATTGAGCAATTATGGAGTCAAGAGTTTGATCATTATCAAGCGGGATTACTCAAAGCTGTTAGTGATGCCATTTCTGCTGAAGCATTAAAAGGTGATTTAGCGAATGAAAACTTAGAAAAATTAACCTTTTATTTACGTATTTATAGTAGCTTTGGTCCCAATAAAGACTGGCCTGAGCAAACGGCCGAATCAGTTAATAAAGCGCTAACTGATTTGCATAATATGCTTGGTTTTTTTGATGTCAACCCAACAACTGCTCGTTTGCACGAACACTATGCTGTCGCTTTATATCGGTTGTACTTCTTAGAGCCGTTACAACCGTTTACCGCACAGCAGGTAAAACCCTTGAGTCAACTAATCAATTTATATGCAGAAGCTGACTTATCAAATAGTGATTCTGATAATAACAAAGCGGTTGACTATGCATTGTGGGAAATCCTAAGAGCTGGCGCTATTTTACCTTATGAAGCCCGCAGAAAAAATGAAACTGAATTTACCGAAGCGATAAATGGTGAAGGTGAGCTACAAAAAGCGTTAGTCGAATTTGTTACCGCCAAAAACAACACTATCAGTGGTAATGATTGGCCAAAGCAGCATGCTCTATGGGCCTTAGCGCAATACTATAATTTGTATAATAAAGAGTATTGGAATGAGTATTACCAGCGCTCAGCGGATGACCAAAAGAAATTAGACCAAGATAAGCTATCACTACCTGCTGAACAATTGATGGATGATCTTGATAACAGCATTTGGGCTGCTCTATCGGATACAAAGGCTGATAAAGAAACCACAGATGAGCAAAGTAAAACACTCTTTAGTGTGCCATATGTCGTTAATACCTTTCGTGGTAAATCTGAATGTGAGGAGGGGACTTTAGCGGGGCGTTGTATTGCACCAAGCATTGAACAAGCGTTGCCAATAAACCATGAATGTTCTGACAGAATATATATCCTGACGCAGGCAATGACCAAAACACAATTAAATGACTCATGTAATAAACTAACGTCACAAGAAAGTAATTTCCATCAAATATTAGCAACGAATAATCAGCCTGTTGCTAATGATTTTAATGACAAATTGCGTGTTGTTATTTTTGATAACCATGCGGAGTATAATAAGTTTGGCCAGTTGGTCTTTGATATTAATACTGATAATGGTGGTATGTATATAGAAGGTACTACTCAAGATCCTGACAATATAGCTACCTTCTACTCATTTGAGCACTTTTGGGTGAGACCTGAATTTGCGGTATGGAACTTAAATCATGAGTTCGTCCATTATCTTGATGGTCGTTTTGTAAAATACGATACTTTTAATCATTTCCCAAGCCATATGGTGTGGTGGTCTGAAGGTCTAGCAGAATACGTAGCCGAGGAAGATGATAACCCAAGAGCGTTTAAGTTAGTTAATGAGACTGCACCTGAAAAATGGCCAAGCTTAACTGATGTTTTTAATACTGAATATAAAGATGGTACCGACAGGGTTTATCGTTGGGGCTACCTAGCTGTTCGTTTCATGAATGAACGCCATCAAAGTGATTACAGGAAAATGGCACATTTTCTACAGACTGACTTCTTTGACGGCTATAAGCAACTGCTTGATGACTCAGGAGAAAAATATGCTGCAGAATTTAGGCAATGGCTAACAAAGCATAATGCTAATTTTGTCGCTGAAACTAAAGAAAATAACCCTAAAAAGCCACGTCAATTCTATCGCTATACCTATAAAGACTATTTACAACCTCCACACTTAGTTGAAGATAAACTGCATATGCACTGGCAATATTGGCATGAAAACGCCTTAAAAGCTTCTGGTAAAAAACTTGTGAGGACAAGTAATACTGATAAATAGAAAATGCTGAATTATTCACTTTGTTAGTAAGGGGATACGACAGAATAATTTAAAGCTATATCTAAGCCACTTCTAGCAATGCTTAGATGTAGCATTCTTTATCGCTAATAATGAACGAAAATTATAAATAGCGTCATTTAATGCCCAAATTGCAATAGATGAGTTGCAAAGTGGTAATTATATCCGTTCATTAATTTTTATTTTATAAAAAACAGTTATTAATCAAGGAGGAAATCAAACAGATATTCTGGCACTGTTGATGCAGTATATTTCGGTAGTAACGTAAATGTGCGAAGCCGTTTAGTAAGTTGAGGGTAGTTATATGTTAAATAAAATGAATATGAACAATAGACGAATGATCATGTCTGCGAAAATGCTGAATGTTTATCAACAAGATAAGGATAAAAAATACCAAGGTGAACAGGGAGCTAACGAACACACTAGTCAAAATAGTGATGCTTTAATTGAATGTGATGATAGTGCTATTTATGAGTTGGGATATAACTAAATGTTAATACTTACGGTTTAGTCAAAAACTCAGTGTTGCGGGTTTTAGGTAATAGATAGCATAAGTCATACTGAGCGCTATTAGTGCGAAGCATTAAAGTACTACCAGATAATATTGAGTATCAAGTACCAAGAAGCCCCTGAGATAGTAAATATACCGAGACGTGTTAATACACTGGTTAATCGAGGAGTGAAATTCATTACAGTTCCTATATAGCTTATTTATTGTTGGTTGTAGTTCGTCAACTATTTTAAGTACTGGGTAAGCCTCAATGAATAGAACTTATATGACTTTATCAATAATTGTTTAAGTTCAATTTCATTCGCTGAACTCGAAGCAAATTATATATAGATACATCCTCGAATGTAGACGTATATTGTCGTTGTAATGTAATGTTTCGTAACCTCATAACTAACGGCCATTCTCCTGGTATATGAAGCGACGATTCATGTGAAACATACACAAACTGTTATTGAAATTAAAATGGAGTAGCTTTGTCTGATAATATTTATCAGATTACCTTTTTACACTTTATTGCAGATGTTTTATTGTTGAAGTTCCTCTTTCTCATCAACAGGCCTATGTTACCTTTGGCTAATAACCCAGAGGTAATGAGAAGTGGCATATAGGTTAGCTATTGCTTGCAAAGGGCAGTTATTCTATAGTCAAAACATATAAAATAAATCCCCATCAAAAGCCTATCCCCTCAAGGAAGATATGAAATATATATCGTTAACAACTGTTTTTACTCATCTAATTTTATTCATTACTTTACTAAATAGTCCAAAGGGTTTATCAAAAGAGCTTGCGATTACGTTTGATGACTCGCCCAGAGCAGCTAAAGGATTATTATCAGGCCCAGAACGAGCGAATAAACTAGTGGCAGCGCTTGCTAAGCATCAAGTGAAACAAGTTGCTTTTTTCTCGGTGAGTAAACACTTAGATAATGAAGGAGTAACACGACTTAATACCTATAGCGATGCCGGGCATCTTATTGCTAACCATAGTCATGACCACCCTGATTTTAATACATCATCTTTAAGCCAATATATTGATAATTTTGTACAAGCGGATAAACAGTTAAAGCAATTCAGTACATTTACTAAAATGTATCGTTTTCCTTATTTACGTGAAGGAAATACTCAAAAAAAGCGCGATGGTATGCGTACAGCCTTAGATGAGTTTGGCTATAGAAATGCTTATATCACCCTAAATACTTATGATTGGTATATTGAGAATCTTTTTCAAGCTGCGCTTGCTAGGGGGGAAGTGGTTAACCTTGAACGAATGAAACGTTATTATGTTGACGTTTTAATTGAAAGTATTGAATACTATGATTCGTTAGCGGTTAAGTATTTAAATCGTTCACCTAAGCATGTATTGCTCTTACATGAAATGGATATTTCAGCATTATTTATTGGTGATTTGATTGACGAATTACGTCAACGCGATTGGAACATAATTTCACCTGAGCAGGCGTATAATGATGAGATCAGTCAGGTAGTCACTGAAAAAGTACTCGCTTATAATCCCGGTAGAATTGGTGAGATAGCGCGAGATAAAGGTCAAAAAAAACAGCTTTGGCATAAGAGTCTAGATGAAACCTATCTAACGGATAAGTTTAACAAAGATGTTTTACTTTTAGATAAATAACCAATTGCTTGAGCCTGAATATGCTGATTAATATCCAGGGAAACATATTACTGTCACTGGATAGAGTTTAACTATTATGACGCTTTTTTTATGGATGTCAGGCGCACTGGCTTCATTTTCTATTCTTGCAATTGGGGCACGTGAACTAAGTGGTGAACTAACTATTGCTCAATCATTAGGTATTCGCAGTGCTATTGGCTTATTGTTTTTATCCTGTGTGTATTTTTTCCAGTCATGGGCTTTCAAAGGTAAATACATAAATATAACGGCGTCTCAACCACGAGTTAATGTGTTTAAACTACATCTGTTTCGTAATTTTTTCCATTTTATTGCGCAATACGGCTGGTTTTTTGGGATTGGTCTGCTGCCATTGGCTGAGGTATTTGCGTTAGAGTTCACTGTACCAATATGGACGTTATTGATTGCCAGATTTTTTCTCAATGAAAAAGCAACAAAAAATAAACTGCTCGCGATATTACTTGGTACCTTAGGGGTATTTGTTATCGTTCGACCAGGATATGCCTTAATTGATTCGGCTTCAATTGTCGTGTTAGGCTCAGCTATTTGTTTTGCCATCTCACACACCACAACCAAGTCATTAGCAAAAACTGAATCACCGCTAACGATATTACTCTTTATGTGTCTTATTCAACTACCGATAGGGTTATTGCTGGCTTTATCAGACTGGGTTTGGCCGCAAGGTGAGCAGTGGCTATGGCTTACTATCATTGGGTTAAGTGCATTATCTGCGCATTATTGCTTAGCGAAAGCAATGCAATATGCTGAGGTGACCACAATTATTACGCTCGATTTTTTTAGACTACCGTTAATCGCCGCAGTAGGGGTAGCATTCTATGATGAAGCTTTTGAAATCCCTCTACTTATTGGTGGTGCTTTAATGTTGTTAGGGAATCTTATTGGCGTTCGAGATTTTAAGAAAAAAAATGATGATAATGTAAAATACAAAGGGTAAGCTCATTGCAAAGTAATGGTGACCAAGATTGCTTTGCCTTATCTCACATCAATATTCAATTCCGTTAGCTAGGTTATTATCCCTTTCAATTATATAAGTGATTAAACTGTGGGTGAATATTGTGTTGGAGTCTTCGAGCCTATCTCGTTTCTCGGCTGAAAAAATGCTAAGTTATAGCTTAGTATTTTTTGCCAGTTTAGTCACTTTTGTTATCTCTCAGGGTATTCAGTTTTACCTTGTCACTTACAACCTTACTACCATGTATATTTCTTTTTGTGCGGGTTTTATCTTGTTTATTCCACTGGTAAGCCTTCTTTTACATCCATTGTTAGTTAATAAAGAGGGTAACAAAGATACTTTTCACTTCAGTGCTCTGCTCGCAAATATTGGCTTAGTGTGTGTGGTACAGTTTTTATGCTTTCTTATTTGGATGACGGATGCAATCGCGCTCTATAGCTTATATGTAGATCAAGACTCATTTCTTGCGAAAGTTTTTGATATTAAAACACAGGCTCGGGGAGATATGACTTTTGAATTTTATTGTTTTAATTTTTTTCTTGCTTGGTTGTTTGCGCTTTTATCTATGATAGTCGGTGTACTACCGTGCTTGATTGCTCGTTTAGATAATTACGGTGTTGTAGGTGATTTTGTCGCGGCGTTCTCATTTTCAAAAAAGCATAAAGGGTTGATGTGTTTATATGCCTTGTTAATCACTAGTACGGTATTACTGCCATTACTTTACGGAAAATATCTTTTTTTAGTGCTTTTTCCTAGTACATTAATTTGGATTTTTGTCTGTTTAAATAAAAATTACATAACATTTAATACTTACCCTAAGTAAAACAATAACCCTGATTCATCGATTAGTTAGGGTGGGTTAATATCTTGGCATTCGTGTAGTTCTAGTACAGTGCTATAATTAGTTAAACAAAGCTATGTTGGGTTTTTAATCCTTTAGGAGACTACAATGGTTTCATCAATTGGTGGCAATGGCTCTGTTAGCGAAGTATTACAACAACAGCGCCAGCAGGTAACGAATCAGCAAGAAGACCAAAGAGCAAAAGATCAGCGACAAGAAGTTAACCGCCAAGCGCAAGAAGATAGAACGGCAGAGTCAAGTCGCAAGGATGCTGATGATCGAAAAGGTCGGTCGGTAGATATATCAGCTTAATGGGCAAGGGTAAACAGTCGTTAATTAGCGTTCTTTTTCCTAAAAGCAAAGGCTTTTTCACACGCAGCTAGTTCATAAAAAAGTGGCGCACCATTTATTCTGTTGCCATTGTATGCTTTTGCTTGGTCTTGACAGACAGATTCACTTTTTTTAAATTTTTGTCGGCATTCTTGATATATTTCTTTTTTTCGAGGTTTAAGCGAAACTTGTCTTGCAGCCTCGCATGCTTGATCTAATTTTACTTGTTTTGCTTCATGTGCAAATGCAACAGAACTAAAACAGTTGATAAGAATCGTTAGGGTAAAAATTGATAGTAACTGAGTTGTCATATTGAATTCCTTGAAATTAGTGATAACACTAGGCAATTGTTATTCAATGCAGCAGACAAGTCTACTATTAAAACTTTTAATAAAGAGTTACAAAAAGTGGTTTTTTGGCAAAGGCTTACCTACAGTTATTAATAATACCACTTAGGTTTTTATAATAATGAAAAAACTAAATAAAGATTTAGTTAAGGGTTAAAAAGGAAAATCATATGCAGAGCCTAAAAATTCAAGAATATATGAATCACTACCCAGTAACTTTTACCGAAAGTATGTCTGTTGAAGAGGCCACATTACGTTTCTTAAAAACGAAGCAAATTGGTGGTCCAGTGGTTGACCAAAATTATAAATTGCTTGGTTTCATTTCAGAGGGTGATGTTTTAGAAAAAATGTTAGAAACCATATACTTCAATGAAAATGTGGCCATTATTAAAGATATTATGCGTACAAAAGTACTGTCAGTGAAACCTTACGACAGTATTATTGAGCTTGGCCAAAGCATGATAAAAGATAAACCTAAGGTTTATCCTGTCATTGATGATGATGGAAACTTACTCGGTACTATCTCACGAAATGAGGTTTTACAAGCGTGTTACAAGCACGGTAAAGCAAGAACATCTATTGAAAAAAACCATGCTGCTGTTTAATAAAAAGTGCATATATCTAATTAATTAACGTACTTTTTAAAGGAGCTGCAAAGCTCCTTTTTCTATCTAAGGTGATCTTAATTATCTGTCTAGCGGTAATGAAGATAATGATTAGTGGTGAGTACATGTTTCTATACTCCCTAATAAGCTGCAGCTATGTAGTGGTCATATTATCTCAATGCTGCTGACTAAATTAAGCTGTTTGGTATTACTCGCTGTAATTACGATACTTTACTGTTAAAATAACTTTTTGATTTTATTTCCGAGTTTGTTTTGTCTGTTTCAATTGAGTCTACTGTCATTTCATTTTCCCATCTCCAAAACCTTTTTGAATTATTGCCGCAAGCAAAACATTGTGATGCGGTACGCTTTAAAAAAAGGTTAATGAACCTAAAAAGAAAAATTTCTCAAGAAGCAAAAGGAATTTCAAACTCTGATTTACCGACTTTGCAACTCACAGAAAAACAAATTAAGTTGCTTGAACCTTTACAACAACATATCCTCAAATCTATTGAAGATAAACAACAAAAAATTAAGAACTTACCTAAGATCACTTACCCGGATGGTTTACCCATTTCTGAAAATGCTGCGCAGATTTCGGCAGCAATTGAAGCCAATCAAGTCGTTATTATTGCGGGTGAAACTGGCTCAGGAAAAACCACACAAATCCCTAAAATTTGTCTTGCACTCGGTCGTGGTGTAGATGGCCTGATTGGCCACACCCAACCTAGACGAATTGCGGCAAGAACGGTAGCTAATCGTATTGCAGAAGAGCTAGGTACTACCTTAGGTGAGCAAGTTGGCTATAAAGTTCGTTTTAACGACCAAGTCAGCGAACAAAGTTATATTAAACTAATGACTGACGGTATTTTACTGGCTGAAATGCAAAGGGATAGGTTATTACTTAAATACGATACTATCATTATCGATGAAGCGCATGAGCGTAGTTTAAATATTGATTTTATCTTGGGTTATTTAAAACAAATTCTAATAAAGCGACCAGACCTTAAATTAATCATTACCTCGGCGACGATTGACCCGCAACGTTTTGCTAAGCATTTCTCCAATAAAGCGGGTGAACCAGCACCCGTTATTGAAGTATCGGGGAGAACATTTCCTGTTGAAATGCGCTATCGACCATTAAATGATCGTACAGTGAATGACGATAACGATAACGATCAATCGGCTCAAGAGGTTGATGTTATTAGCGGTATTTTGTTAGCTGTTGATGAGCTGAGTGACTGTGGTCAAGGTGATATTCTTATTTTCCTGAATGGTGAACGTGAAATACGTGATACCGCGGCAGCGCTGAATAAAGCCAATTTACGACATACCAATATTTTACCTTTGTATGCACGTTTAACGGTGAGTGAGCAGAATCAAATATTCAAACCTCATCGTGGTCGAAATATTGTCTTGGCAACGAACGTTGCGGAAACGTCTTTAACAGTCCCTGGTATTAAGTACGTTATTGATCCCGGTACTGCGCGTATTTCACGTTATAGTTATCGAACCAAAGTACAACGTTTACCCATTGAACCTGTTTCACAAGCAAGTGCTAATCAACGCTCTGGTCGTTGTGGACGTGTGTCTGAAGGTATTTGTATTCGTCTGTATTCAGAGGATGACTATAAAAGTCGCGCTGAATTTACTGACCCTGAAATTTTACGCACCAATTTAGCTACCGTTATATTACAGATGCATGCGTTGGATTTAGGTGACATAGCTAATTTTCCCTTTGTTGAGGCCCCTGATAATCGAAACATCACAGATGGCGTACGTTTATTAGAAGAGATAGCCGCAGTTGAAGGCATTGCTAATTCTACTAAAGATAAACAAGCAAAAGGTAAACCGTCTAAAACAGCAACACAATTGACTAAATCTGGGCGTTTATTAGCAAAATTTCCGATAGATCCTCGTTTGGCTAAAATGGTTATTACCGCTATTGACTTTGGTTGTATCGAACAAATACTGATTATTGTTAGCGCACTAAGTATTCAAGACCCACGTGAAAGGCCGCATGAAAAACAACAGCTAAGTGATGAAAAGCACAGTCGATTTAAAAATAAAACTTCTGACTTTATAAGTCTACTTAATCTTTGGCAGTATATTAACAATCAGAAAAAAGATCTAACGCAAAATCAGTTCAGAAAACTCTGTCAGCGTGAATTTCTTTCTTATGTCCGACTACGTGAATGGCAAGACATTTTCAGTCAATTAAAGCTGACTTTAAAAGAACAAAAAATACCATTAACGTCTATTGATTATCGCTTTTCTATGCAGAGTGCTCAGGAAATAAGCTCATCGGGAGGCAAAGAAAAAGAAAGTGAACAAGACTCAATTCTAACACCCGTGCATCAAGCTTTATTGTCAGGTTTGCTTAGCCATATCGGCCAACAAGATGAAAATCGCGAGTATAAAGGCGCGCGAGGCATGAAGTTTTTTATTTTTCCTGGCTCAGCATTAGCGAAAAAATCACCTAAGTGGTTAATGTCGGCTGAATTAGTGGAAACGAGTCGATTATTTGCTCGTATGAATGCCAAAATTGATCCCTTATGGCTAGAGCCCCTTGCAGATCATCTGGTCAAACGAAACTACAGTGAGCCGCATTGGGAGAAAAAACAAGGTGCGGTAATGGCCTTTGAGCAAGTGACCTTATATGGCTTAAATATTGTTAGTAAACGTAAAATAAATTTCAATAATATTGAGCCTGATACGTGTCGTGAAATATTTATTCGCGAAGCACTTGTTAATGGTGATTGCATAATTAAAGAAAAGTTTTTAAGCAAAAACCAGCAACTGGTAGAAAGCATTGAAGCACTTGAGCAAAAAGCGCGCCGTAGAGACTTTTTGATTGATGAGCAGCATTTAGTTGATTTCTACAGTGACAAACTACCAGAGACTGTCAATTGTCAGCGTAGTTTTCTTGCATGGTGGAAAAAAGCCAAACAACAAAACGGGCACTTATTAGACTTTACTAAAGACTTCTTATTAAATGAATCTTCTGATGAATTGAGTACAACTCAATACCCTGATTTTTGGCAGCAAGAAAGTATTACTTTACCGCTGACTTATCATTTTAGTCCAGGTGATATTGATGACGGAATTAGCGTTATCGTACCTGTGGCACTATTGAATCAGGTACAAGAGATTGGTTTTGATTGGTTGATCCCTGCATTGCGAGAAGAGTTGGTGATCGCATTAATTAAAGCACTCCCTAAAACCCTAAGGCGTAACTTTGTTCCCGCTCCGAATTATGCGCAAGCCTGTATAGCGGCAATGCCAGCAGAGCAGGGCTCTCTACAAGACGCTTTAGCAAAGCAATTATTACGTATGACGGGAGTTCGATTACCTGAAGATGCTTGGCAGGATATCACGCTACCGATGCATTTAACCATGAACTTTCAAGTGGTAGATGACAAGGGAAAATCATTAAAGCAGGGTAGAGACCTCAATCAACTGAAAGCGGAACTTCAGGGTAAGGTAAAAGCCTCCATTAAAAAAGTAGCAGAAAAGGGTATTGAGCAAGCCGACCTAACTCAGTGGGATTTTGGTAAGTTACCACAAGGTTATGAAAAGAAAGTTGCCAATATAACGATTAAAGCATTTCCTGCATTAGTTGATCACAAAAGTAGTGTTGCTATTGAGCTTTTTGAGCAAGAGCAACATGCCCAAGAAGCAATGCTAAAAGGTACTAGTCGACTTATTTTGTTAAATATTCCTTCACCATTAAAATACTTACAGGAAAAATTACCTAATAAAGCCAAGTTGGGTTTGTACTTTAATCCTTTCGGCTCAATTAATGATCTATTGCAAGATTGTATTCAAGGCGCTTGTTTGTCTTTAGTGCAACAGTTTTCAGAACAGCAAAATAAAGGTCAACTTCCTCGAGAAGAAGAACAATTTTTGCAGTGCTGTAATTTTGTCAGAGCTGAGATTGCTGATTGTGTCTTATCTGCAGCTATTAAAGTTGAGCGCGCATTAAGTTTACGTCATGACGTAACCAAAAAAATGAAAGGCAGCGTACCTTTAAATGTTATTCAGTCTCATGGTGATATTAAACAACAATGTGAGAAGTTAGTCTTTAAAGGCTTTGTCAGTGACTCTGGTTTGAGTAAACTCGACGATATTATTCGTTATTTACAAGGAATGTTACGCCGTTTAGAAAAATTACCTATTGATCCTAACCAAGATAGGTTGAAACTAATTGAAGTAAATAAAGTTAATGATGTCTATCAAGTTATTATGGGTAAGCAAAGAAAGGACAAACCAATTGAAAGAGATTTACTTACAACGCGCTGGTTGATTGAGGAGCTTAGAATTTCATTGTTCGCACAAAATTTAGGTACATCAGCACCAATATCAGTTAAACGTATTTTAAATCACTTAAAAGACTTTTCTTAGATCTAGCTCTAATATGGAAGTAGTTTTTTATAGCAGTGGTTGACAGGTTAGCTTTTGCTCAGTATAAATAAAACTATTACACATGGTCTGCTTGGGAGAGCTAATGAAAGGTTTTGATGATAAACGCGATTTTTACCGTATGATGTTAAATAGTGAAGTTATTGTTACCGTAATCGATGACGAAGTTAATACTAATTTGACTGCGACCTGTCGCGATTTGAGTGCCACAGGTATGGCGTTTGAACTCGAACACCCCATAGCAATTTCGACACACGTCAGAGTAAAACTAGATTCAGCTGGCAGCCAAATACAACCATTAGATATTTGTGGGCGAGTAGTGCGTATTGAAGAAGAAAGTACGAATTGTTATCTCATTGGCATTACTATTGAAGAAGTTGACTAAACGAACAGGTATTTCACAACGATAACTAGTCGCGACTGCGCCCTAGAATAAAATGAACACTTAAATACGAGCAAAAAAAAAGCCAGAGTATATCTGGCTTTATTTTTTAGTGTTGAGTCTTATGTTGGCTACTCAACTTGGCATACTAATCCTTTCAAATAATACCCTTCTGGATAGTTTGATGAGATTGGATGATCTGCTGCTTGTTGTAATCGCTCCACAAAATAAGCATTTCTTTTTGCATCTAATGCGGCATCGGCGACCACTTTTTGAAATAAACTTGCTTCCATCAAACCAGAGCAAGAAAATGTTAAAAGTAAGCCCCCTGGATTTAATAACTGCATGGCAAGCATGTTGATATCTTTATAGCCTCGACAAGCCCCAGTTAATTGCGCTTTTGATTCAACAAATTTAGGAGGGTCAAGAATTATCATATCAAAGGTACGCTTCTCTTCACGATATCTTCTCAATAACTTAAAGACATCTTCTTTAACGAATGAAACGTTAGCATCAGATAACCCATTTAAGGCGAGGTTACGCTCACCCATATCAAGAGCAGCTTGTGATACATCGACATTTATCACTTCTTTGGCATTATTAGCCGCACAGTGTAGTGAGAATGTGCTGGTGTAAGAAAAGCAATTTAACACGGTTTTGTTTTTTGCAAACTTTCCAGCAGCAAGCCTAGAATCACGTTGGTCTAAATAAAAACCTGTTTTATGACCTGTAGCGATATCAACATGGATTTTTATGCCATGCTCTTCAATAACACACTCAGTTGACTCTTGCGGCTCTGTTAACCAGCCCGTGACAGGCTCTAAACCTTCTTTTTTACGTACATCGACATCAGAACGTTCATAGATATGACAATCAGGGTAAAGCTCGGTTAAACAGTTAACAATCGTATATCGGTGAAAGTCAGCGCCGGCGCTAAGTAACTGACACACGATAAAATTATCATATTTGTCAATCGTCACACCAGGTAAACCATCAGATTCGCCAGCAATCAATCGATAGCCAGTTAATTTTCCTTGAGTAATGAACCAATCACGTCTTTGTTGAGCACTTTTTAGTTTATTAAGGAAAAAATCATGATCAATTTCTTGATGCTCATCAAAGCTCCAAACACGAATTCTGATTTGAGATTCAGGGGAGTAGGCACCCTTAGCTAACCAATTACCTTTACTATCGAATACATCTACTGTATCTCCAAGCATTGGTTTACCTTTGATTTTGTTTACTGCTTTCGAAAAAATCCATGGGTGTTTGCGTAATAAAGATTTTTCACGACCAACATTTAAAGAAATTCTTGCTGACATAGGTCTATACTTACTTTTAATGATTAAATAATGTGGTAATAAACAACGTTATTTAATCTGTGAAAGAGAAATTTGTGCCGATTTTAGTCAATGACAAGCTTGGGTGCAAACTTTACTGATAATAATACTGATTTAAGAAGAGAAACATGTATGAATGTTAGCTATATTGCGCATATTTCAGGTAGGGTACAAGGGGTTTATTTTCGAGCCTCTTCTCAACAACAAGCAATTGAATATAGTTTAAGTGGCTATGCGCGGAATTTAGCCGATGGTGATGTCGAAGTGCTACTTTGTGGTGAGCAAGATAATATTGAAAAAATGTTATTATGGCTTGCTCAGGGTCCTGAACAAGCACAAGTAACTGATATTCAGCATAAAAAAGTACCTTGGCAAGAGCATCACTTCTTTTCCATTGGGTAATACTAATACCAGTTCCATTAGCTAGGTGACCATCCCTATCGGTATAATAGGTCACTATAATTAATGGAAAGGGTATAAGCCCGAAGTACTCCACAAGACTGTAACTAAAACGTTAGGGCTTAACAAAACTGAAGCGTTTTAGTATTTTACCTTCTCGTTCTATTGTTTCATCAAACATAGCTAAAGGACGTAGCCATATGTCTTCTTTATTATCTGTTGGGTGATATACCACCATGTATTCTTCCGTCTCACTGTGTCTAGCAATATGAAGTACTTGATAATAATTACCTTTAAAGTGTTGATAGGTACCGGTTTTTAGCATTATTTTATCTTATGGGTATGTTTAAAAGGAATATTAAAATGGGTCTTTTAATATTTTATCAATAAACCACTCACCATCACGTTGAATGAATGCAAGGCGTTTAACTTCTTTAATTCGGCTATCTTGATAGTAACCGTCAAAATAAATTGTGATATTTGCACTACCTTTAAATTGTTCTCGCACTTTAACACCACCGCTATCTGGTCTCATTTCAACTTTATCGTAAGACATATTAAATAAGTGACGGCCAACGGCTTCAGGTGAGCGGTAATGAAGCACAAGACGAGCGAGTTTAGGACTACAAACAGAGGCCGCTTTCTCAACATTTTTTTCATTATATAAAGCATCAAAAAAAGCGATAGCAACAGTTTCTGGATTATCAACAGTGGTTATTTTTTTTGTGTTATCTTCACTACAAGCAGCGAGTAAAAAAACTGAGCATAATAACAGTGTAGATAAAAATTTTTTTAAATAGTGCATTGAAAATAAGTCAGAAAATAAATATTACCTTTGATAATAGCGTAATTCTTTTATGAAAGTGAAGTTAAATATTTGCATTGTTCGCTATAATAAAAAAAGGCACCGAAGTGCCTTGAGTAGTGAGTCGCAATATTTGTTAATTTTTACTATTGAACAAGCTCTTTATCGCTAAAGCTCTCACTAAATAGTGCACTTGATAAATAACGTTCAGCTGAACTTGGTAAGATAACAACAATGTTTTTACCTTTGTTCTCTGGTTGCACAGCAAGACGTTTGGCTGCAATTACTGCTGCGCCAGATGAGATGCCAGCCAAAATACCTTCTTCTTTCATCAAACGGTGTGCCATTTCAAAGGCCTCATCATTTGATACAAGTTCAACGGCATCAACCATATCAAGATCTAGGTTACCAGGAATAAAGCCAGCACCTATTCCTTGGATTTTATGAGGTCCAGGTGTTAACGCTTCACCCGCAAGTGCTTGCGTAATTACTGGAGAGTCTGTTGGTTCAACTGCAACAGTAGTGATAGCTTTACCTTTAGTCAACTTAATATAGCGACTTGTACCTGTAAGGGTACCACCCGTTCCAACACCAGCAACAAAGATGTCGATATTACCATCGGTATCATTCCAAATTTCAGGACCAGTAGTTTCTTCATGAATCTTTGGATTAGCAGGGTTGTCAAATTGACCTAACAATACGTATTTATCAGGGTTTGAATCTCTAAGCTCTTGAGCTTTAGCAATTGCGCCGCCCATTCCTTTTGCACCATCGGTAAGTTCAACTTTGGCACCTAAAGCGATTAACAATTTACGACGCTCTAAGCTCATAGTACTCGGCATAGTTAAGGTTATACCATAACCTCGTGCTGCGGCAACAAAGGCTAATGCGATACCTGTATTACCACTTGTTGGCTCAACAATTTCTTTTCCTGGGCTTAATAACCCTTTTTCTTCAGCATCCCAAACCATACTCGCGCCGATACGACATTTAACACTGAAACTTGGATTTCTAGCTTCAATTTTAGCGTATACATTAGCGCCATTTTCAGCACCAATTACGCGGTTCAGTTTAACTAGAGGAGTGTTTCCTATAGTTGTGGTATTGTCTTCAAAGATTTTAGACATTTCGGATCCTGTCAATTAGTTATATTTATTGGTTAAGGGTAGCTAGTTGTTATAAAAAAAGAAGTGATATTTTGTTATAACTTATATTGCTATATAGCAAAAAGGTATAAAAAGCTCATTTTCTGATATTTATAGCCGCTTAGTTAGTTCTTTGTTCTCTTGGCTTTTAATTGTAACGTACCTTGTTGGTCGAACAATGAAAGTTGTCCATTATTTATCTCAAAACGTCTCACTTTAGCAAGTGCCTGTAATAATGTCGATTCTTGTTCCATTAAGGCAGGCTGACACATTTTTCGAGTCGTCGCTATTGGCCCTATGCTTAAGGAATTGTTTTGCGTGTTATAACTCGTTGCAATGCTATTACATGATGCTGAACCAGTTAATTTATTATCAGGGGAAAATATCACTTTTGCAGTGCTTTTATCTATTATGCGTTGGTCTTGAATTGATTGAACAATCCACCGTCCATAAAGTGGTTCAGTAGAAGCTATTACCGAAGAACTATTGCAAGCTGTAATGGATGTTAAGAGGACAACAAATAGTGAGAGTTGTTTAATTTTTTTCATAGAAATTCCTATATTGCATAATGATTTATATTTGAACAAAATTAGCTAGGTTATTATAGGGCTTGTGTATTTTTCGAGATTGTTTGTACTAGGCTGATGCTTCCTAATGCAGTTATTCTACATTACGGGGGCGATAACCTCGTAGGGATGACCAATCAACCCTATCGGAAGTGGACAGCTATTAACGCTTTTATCTCGAAAATATAACATCGCGAAAGATCAATTGCCTTTAGTGTTATTCACTTATTTATTAAATTCAAGTGTTTAATTGTTATGCATCAAAAGTGATTAAGGGTTAGTTTATTTGATATACACTGTTTTATAACAGCATTTATCGGGCTAATTGATTGTTTCCGTTATAGGTATGACTTGATGAATAAAATGAAGTTGTTGGTCAATAAAACTTGTTGACGTATAATCTTATTTTAGTAATCCCATTACGTTTGAGGAATAAATCTTGCCTTTTACCCTAGTCGATATTATTGCTTTATCTGCTTTTATTATCTCCTGGTATGGTTATACCGTTTTTGCACGAAGAAAAGCTAAAACTACTGATTGTATCGCTCGCTCCTTACATCAACATCGGATCCATTGGATGTATGAGGTTATCTCTCGTGAGATAAGAGTATCAGAAGCGGCTTTATTGGCAAATTTAGAACGAAATATTGCTTTTTTCGCTTCTAGCACCTTGCTCATCCTTGCGGGTATATTTACCTTGTTTGCTAAAGTGGAAACGTTGGAGATTGTGATAGCTTCATTACCTTTTGCTGCCGATGCAAATCATTTAGCGATACAGCTAAAGTTGAGTCTATTAGTTTTTATTTTTGTCATTTCTTTTTTCCAGTTTACGTGGTCAATGCGCCAATATGGGTTTCTTAATGTAATGATAGGTGCAACACCCTTTGACCCATCTGGAAAGAATGAAAATCTAACGGCTTATGCAAAGCAAATGGCTATTGTTCAAGACCAAGCAGCTCACTCTTATAATTACGGATTAAGATCTTATTATTTTGCATTAGCGGCTATGTGTTGGTTTTTTCATCCATTTTTATTAGTCTTTATGAGTCTGTGGGTAGTTTATACATTATATACACGCGAGTTTAATTCTAAAGCTGTTAAAGCTATAACAAGCGCTCAACAATTGTTGCAACATGAACGACAGCTAAAAGGTGAGAAAAAGCCGCGTGCCTAAGAGATATCAAGAATATTCTATTGAAGATTTCGACAAGTTTGATTGTTTGAAGTTGTCTAAGCGTTTTTACTTAGTATTGTTATTTGTATTACGTGGTTACATCGTTTGGCTTATGTCTGTCACTAATATGAAAGATAGGGTTGCAACAATGCAATGGATCTATCCAGAGACAAATTTGTTTTTGTTAAGCCTAATATCAGGGGTTATAGGTTTATCGGTCGTCGTTGTTATTAGTCTACGTAGACCAAGTTCAGCAGACTGGGTGAAAAAGGTTTGGCCTTATTGCCGAGCTATGTTGGTTGCGGCGCTAATCTTTGATTTTATTATTAACCTTATTGGTTTTTTTTATTGGCAATTAACTTCAATAACTTGGCTTACGTGCCAAGGGGTGATTGTATTTTCTTTAATTACCTTATGTTTTACCAGTAAACGTATGGAAATTAACTTAATTGAATTCCCTCAAGCATTACCTCAAAAATAATAACATTGTAAATAATAACTTAATCGTAATAAATAATATAAAGAAGGCGAGTCATGAATAATCAAAACGACACTCTCAATCCAGAGAAAGATAAACGATTAATCATTTTGGATACAGAAACCACGGGTATTAACCCGAGAGAGGGGCATCGTATTGTCGAAATAGGTTGTGTTGAAATGATCAACCGCCAGTTAACGGGCCGAACCTTTCATGTTTATATAAAACCTATTGACCAACGTGGTCAAGTGCTTGAGATGGAGCAAGAGGTTATTAACATTCATGGTCTAACCAATGATTTCCTTTCAGATAAGCCTATTTTTTCTCAAGTCGTACACGAATTCATTGATTTTATTCGTGGTGCAGAGTTGGTTATACATAACTCAAAGTTTGATGTTGGTTTCATGGATCATGAATTCTCTTTGTTTAACTCAATGGGACGAAGCCAAGATAAAGTACCTATGACAGAAGACATCTGTACTATTACCGATACCTTGAAGGTTTCCAAAGATGAGTTAGGATCACCAAAAACATTAGATTACTTAGCGCGTTTTTATCGAGTAGATAAGTTAGTCGACCGGACTTATCATGGCGCGTTAATCGATGCGCAATTACTTGCATATGTCTACATTGAAATGACGCGTAAACAGTCAAGTTTCAATTTATCAGTAGGTGAAGGTAATAATGCCGATGCGAATGCTATCAGACGAATCGCTTCTCCACGGAATAAATTAAAGGTTGTGGCAGCTTCGGCCGATGAAATAGAAGCACATACAGAACGGGTTGCTGTAATTGCAAGTAAGGGAGGAGAACCACTTTGGAAATAATTAAGCATAATCGTTTCAACGTTAATGTAGTGAAAGTATTAAAATTCGTTGCTGCTATGGTTTGTATTACTTCAGTTAATGCAGGGGCTTTTAATACTGCAATGCAAAACAATAAAGAAACTAGTCGGCTTAATAAAACTAAAGTTGAATACTTTCAGAACGATAACATTACTAATCAAATACCGTATTTCGATAATCGCTTTCGACTCGATGCAAACTTAGATGAAATTACGCTCATTTTTTATCGAAAAAGTGGTAGTACACCTATAATTCTTATTAGACCAGATGGGAGTAAAATTAGAGTTACCCAATTTGATCATGAAAAAATTCAATGGTTCGACGATAGTACCTTTGACATGATTAAGATAAAGAAACCTATGCCAGGTCCATGGCAAGCGGTTGGAGATATTTTACCTAACAGCCAAATTTTGGTGGTTTCAGATGTAAAGATTGCTGTCGAGCCTTTACCTGATATTGCCTTTTCAGGTGAGACACTGAAAGTAGAAGGGACACTTTTTAATGGTGATGAGGCAATTAAAAGCAGTCACTTTAAAAATGTTGTTAAGTTAGATGTCAATTTTTATAGTACGAACAATTCGCAGTATGAAAACTTTGGGGCCGATGCTATTAAAGTGACTTCATTTCGTGATGATGGACGTGGCTTAGATGAATATGCAAATGATAATACATTTACCGGCGAGTTTGTTCTAGATTTTGCACCAGGCGAATGGCAACCGGTTTATTTGGTCAAGCTACCTATGAAAACGAGAGAGCTAAGACAAACGCCGATATTATTGCAAAAAACACCTGTAGAAATAAGTGTCGTAATATCTGAGGATATTGAACTACCCCATCAACTGATGTTATCTATTGATCCAAGTTATGTGGATCCTAACAGTCTAGTCTTTCAAGGGAAGTTTACTTTTCCCGATCGTCAAATAGAACCTTTTTCTATTATGGAAGAGAGCGGTGAGAGCAGGACTACTACCATTACTAATACTGAGCCTGGTATATACAGAGTCAATGTTAGTGCTTTTGGTAAAACAATCACAGGACGGGAGTTTCGTTTAGTTGTTCCAGAGTTTACCTTTAACGTAGAAGCTAAGAGTATGCTTATTGACAATAATGAGATAAATAGCACTACAGAAGGTCAAGTCATTGAGAGTGCTGCGGAGCTAATTGTTAAAGCAGAGCAAGAAAGAGCAAATGCTTTATTAGCGCAAAAACAAGCGCAAGCGGCTAAAGATGAAGAAACGATGATAATTATTGTAGCGGGTAATGCTGTTATTATCCTAATTGCTGTTGTTCTATTCTTTATTCTACGGCGCAAGAAAACAAAAACAAAATAAAGATAAGGGTATATAGCCTTTAATTTAGCTAAATTGATGAAAATAAGCTTTGATTTTCATCAGATTGGTCGGCGAATGGTCAGGTAGTAAATTTTATTAAAAAAGAGGTTGACTGCGCCGCGTCATAACCGTATTATCTCGCCGCATTCAACGACATGTTGTTGAAGCAGATAGATATAGCGGAGTGGTAGTTCAGTTGGTTAGAATACCGGCCTGTCACGCCGGGGGTCGCGGGTTCGAGTCCCGTCCACTCCGCCAATTTATAAAAATCACCATAGTTGGTGCGAAATGAAAATCGTTAAAATTTCAAAGCGAAATACAGCGGAGTGGTAGTTCAGTTGGTTAGAATACCGGCCTGTCACGCCGGGGGTCGCGGGTTCGAGTCCCGTCCACTCC
>Ga0209395_1001514_pt1 | contig 32209 bp, 29 predicted proteins | sample GOMGulsemesocosm_3_FD_184635 | JGI IMG/M metagenome (GOLD analysis project Ga0209395, IMG submission 184635) | Methane-oxidizing microbial communities from mesocosms in the Gulf of Mexico - GOM9D Gulf of Mexico (SPAdes) (version 2) | ecosystem: Environmental > Aquatic > Marine > Cold seeps... | reverse complement strand
TTTTTTAAGAGTATTAAAGTCTCAGAGCATCCTCAGCCATCGAGGCAAAGCTAAAACTAGTAATAACCAGCCTAAAGCGACTAGCATTACGGTAAAAAGGCGAATGAAATTTGGATATCAGGTATATGCCTGCAAGAGTAATAACAAATTTAATTGTTATTTAAGTATATGTTTATTAGTATGATTGCTATTAATGCAGCCATGGATTTGGAGTCTATATTGAAATTGATTAATAGGTACAAAAGAGCACAACTTGTTGCTGTAACTGCATGTTTAGGTACTTCACTGGCAATGGCATTTTTCGTTGGGGATTCATCGCCTTTCATTGGGTTAATGCTTGCGATAATTACCTTTGGTGTATATTTGATGATTGTTTCAGGAAAGTGGAAAGCAAAAAATACACAGTAAGAATTTGAAGAATACTTATGTGGCGTTGTCACTTTTATTAACTGTTATCTAGCTATATTGTTAACATGAAAATTAAGTTATTTTTACCTTAGAAATTATTAAAGAATTATTTAATATAAAATACAATGATGTAGTGAGGATATTCTAAACTGACTCACTAGAAGAATGTTTGACCAATGTATAAAGCTGATCTATTTAACAGAGGAAACGCTTATGAATAAGACACATTTTAGCAGCATAGTACTATCAATATGTGCAATGTCAGCAAGCGCTGGAGGAGATGCCGCGGTGGGTAAAACTAAAGCAGCCATGTGTGCGGCCTGCCACGGTGCTAAGGGTATCAACGCTCATCAAATATATCCTAACTTGGCGGGGCAGAAAGAATTGTATCTGATCAAACAGTTAAAAGATTTTAAAAGTGGTAGGCGTAAAGCTCCTATTATGGCGGCTATGGTAACAATGTTATCTGTTGTATATATGGAAAATGTTAGTGCATATTATGCAACCATAAAGTAAAAATCATGAGGTTTATATGTCTTTAGAATTAATCATTACGTTTTCGTTCGCCGTTTTTATTACGTCCATCATACCAGGACCAAGCATGTTATTAGCTTTAACGCATGGCATGCAATATGGAGCTAAAAAGACTATTATTTCTGCTTTGGGTAATGTTAGTGCAACCTGTTTACAGGCACTTATTTCTGTTGTCGGATTAGGCGCGCTGCTGGTTGCATCAGAAACTGCTTTCGAAGTTATTAAGTGGGCCGGAGCTGCATATTTGGTTTACATGGGGGTAGGATTGATTCGTGCTTCAAGAGCATCTGCCATCGACAATGTTGAGTCAGCTTCGCCTAAAGATGTATCACTGTCAAAAATGTACCTGCAATCATTCTTCGTTACCGCTGGAAACCCCAAAGCTATTATTTTCTTTGGCGCTGTTTTTCCTCAATTTCTCAATAGTGAGATGCCGATGGCACCACAAGCTATCATTTTGGTGGGCCTGTGCATGGTGAGTGCATTTGTTTGTTTCATGCTTTATGCCTTGGCGGGTCAAAAAGCTTCATTCTTGTTTACTACAACGTCAGTTGGGAAATATATAAAGCGCGTTGTTGGTAGTGCATTTATTGGTTCAGGTGTTGCTTTAGCCTTTTCAAGTAAATAATCAACAACTTAATTGGAAAAACTAGGAAGTAAAAATGAAAATTGCAGTTGCACAATGCAGTGCTATAAAAGGTGATATAGGCCTTAACATTGAAAATCATCTTAAGTATGTAAGGGCAGCGGGTTCGCTTGGCGTGACCTATTTAGTGTTTCCTGAATTATCGCTCACTGGTTATGAACTGGAATTAGCTAATGTGCTTTGTTTGAACTTAGATGATAAGCGTCTTGCTCCGTTAGTAGTAGCAGCTGAAAAATATAATATGTCTATTGGGATTGGGGCTCCATTACAATCTGATGGGCTGCCAAAAATTGGTTTAATTATTATTGACGCTGACGGTAATGTGCAAACCTATGAAAAAATATTTTTGCACGAGGGTGAAGATGTCTATTTTAGTTGTGGTGATAAATATCATTATATGACTAGAGAGCAAGAAATTATTGCTAATGCTATTTGCGCAGACACCATTAACTCAGAACACGCAAAAACTTGCTCATTAGCAGGCGCTTCAATCTATATTGCGGGTGTATTAGTGACTCATCAGGGTTACGAAAAAGACGCGAACAAATGGGCAAGCATCGCATCAAACCATGACATGCTAGTCGCAATAGCCAATTATAATCAAGCTAGTGGTGGATTACAGGGAGCAGGTAAAAGTGCAATCTGGTATAAAAATGAATTGCTTGCGCAAGCGGGCGACAATGAAGATGCAATTGTTTTGGCCCACAAAATAGATGGTATTTGGAGCGCAAAAGTACACCAAGTATAGAAACTCATTATAAGTGTCAGTTTTAGTGTGAAGTACTAGTCATTTCATTTATTACCTGAATATTGCCTATGCGCTATAAGTATTTGAACTCTATCGTAGATAAAAATACCATGCGCTTTTATTTTAAGTTGCATCTATATGCAATTTTAGGGGGCACGTTGCCAACAGAATATATATTAGGTGGGATATCGTTAGTTACTTCAGCTGTTGCCGGCATCATCGGATTCGGTGGTGGCATGTTACTCATTGCGATATTACCTATATATTTAAGTCCGAGTCTGATTGTTCCAATACATGGCATGACCCAATTAGCGAGTAACTCATCGCGCATGCTGTTTTCATTGAAAGATGTTAAATGGGCACTACTTCCAAAATTTCTAGCTGGGTCATTGGTCGGTATACTGATATTTGGATTTTTCCTATCAACTATCTCAACTCAATACGTGCCTATAGCCATTGGTTTGTATATTATTTTTAGTCTGTGGAATAAACGATTCACTGCCTATATAAAAAAGTTTGAGAACTATTATCTCATTGGATTACTACAATCAGGCTTGGGTTTACTTGTAGGTGCTACAGGTCCCTTATCGCAGACTGTGTTAACTAGGGAGTTAAACTCAAAAGATCAGATAATAGCAACAAGTTCTATGTTCATGACTATTAGCCATTGTTTAAAGATTGTGTTTTTTATGATGATAGGTGCATCTCTCTTTGAGCACATCGTTTTGCTGGCCTATATGGTTACGGGGTCAATTGTTGGCTCCTTTATTGGTACAAAGATTAGATTAGCTTCAGATAATGATAAACTGATTTTAATTATTAAGGTCCTATTGAGTGCATTGGCGCTGCGTATGCTCCTTAATTCGTTCATTTAATGAATAGTTACAACATTGTCATAGGAAAAACATACAAAACTTATTACCATAGCCCCAATTATCCAGTGATATTGATCACACAAGCTAATTTCTAAGTAAAAAGCAGGGACACAAATGAGAAAAATTGTATATGGTGTGATGCTCTTTAGCATTATTAGCTGTAGTACGCCAAATGACGTCACACATATAGAGCAATCTAATTCTGTTATTAAATATGGTAAAGATCAGTCAGACATTGATGACCTGAGATTTGCTAACTTATATACAGGACAGCAAAAATATCCAGTGACCTGTGAGAGTGACTGTTATCCTTCATCAAATTTAGTGACCTGCGAATCACCAGCTCAAAATTGTAATTTTACGGGTGGCCAAACGCCAGTTTCTCTTAAAACCGGATTTTCTGTTCGATGGCTTGGCCATGCTAGTTTTCATATAGCGAGTCCTGATGGAAGTAACTTGTTATTTGATCCAATTAGTGACTCATTTGATTGGCCGGTTAATTGGCTTGCAAAACTTGTCGCAGGGTTCAGCCGTAAGGCCGGTTATTGGCCTACAGATGATGAGATAGCGAAGGTTGATGGTGTGCTTTATTCTCATATTCATTATGATCACTTTAATAAAGGTGATATTGAATCCATAGGCAACAAACCTGAATATTTTGTGCCCTTGGGGTTCGCCAAGCATTTTGGTGATGACGGTTTTAAAATTAATGAAATGGCGTGGTTCTCAACAAAGAAAATAAATGACTTGGACATTAAGTTTGTACCTGCTCATCATTTTAGCAGTCGAATCCAGGTGCCATTTATCATTAATGATTCGAACCAAGCATTGTGGGGAGGCTGGATTATCGAGCATCAAGGAAAGCGCCTGTTCTTTGCTGGAGATACTGGCTATTCAAAGCACTTTACGGATATTGGGAAACGTTATGGCGACATGGATGTCTGTTTAATGCCTATTGCCTCATACTATAACGAAGAAAGTCCCGATTGGTATCGCTATGTTCACACGACACCTGAAGATGCTTTAACAGCGGCCGCCGAGCTCAATTGTAAAGTCATGATACCTTGGGGATATGGCAATGCGAGTTGGCAAATGGGCGATCGCAGCTCTCATTCACCATTGCTTCGGTTGTTGCATATGCATAAAAAACTAAATTCTAAAATTCCATTACATATCCTTAATGAAGGAGAATCAGTTCTGTTTTAATCATTGAAACTTAGAGCATAGATGAGAGTGTTAGTGTTGACATACATTGAGCAATAGATAAATATAAGCGAATGAATTTAAATCTTAAGCCACAAATTACCCGAATTATTATCATTGCTTAGCAATGGTGGTTATTTGATGTGTTTAAAGTTATCAAACCCGCCCAAGAGGCGGGTTTTCTATTTCTGTCACTTGGACATTTTGCAAAATACTGACTTAAAATCATGGTGAACGAATGAAACGAATAGCTATTTTTGGTAAACTTGGCAATGGAAAGTCTACGCTCAGTAAAGCGTTAGCATTAAAAACAGGTATAGATTTGCACCCATTAGACGAGATGCTCTTTGATAAAAATGGCGATGTGGTCGATCGAGATACATACATAACAGCGCACGACAACATTGTACAATATGATAGTTGGATTATTGATGGTTTTGACTTTATGGAAACTTTCAATAAACGGTTAGATGCCGCAGATACATTGGTATATATAGATTTACCCTATCTTGTGAGTTATTGGTTAGTGACAAAAAGATTTCTAAAGGGCTTGTTTGTTAAACCACAAGGGTGGCCTGAAGGTAGCAGTATTATCAAAGGCACTATACAAAGTTATAAGGTGTTAAAAATGTGTCCTAAATTTTGGAATGATGATTTCTTAGAAAGGCTAGAGGCTAAAGCAATAGGCAAAAATTTATACGTAATCCGTTCAATGTCCCAATTGAATCACTTTGTGGCGCAACATATTTAACAGAGTATTTGTGCTTTCAGCGCCGGGTTGGCTACTGCCACCGATTATGCACAACCTCTTTCCTTTTTCATTGGGACAGATTAACGTGATTGCATATGATTGTTATGAATTAGGAAATTATTAGTTTCTTTTAAATGACTTTATTGAAAACATTTTGATTGTTAATATTCTCGATACTTTTTGAAAGTATAAATGCTCAAGTAATATATTTTGGAGTTCACAACTCCCTTTCCCAATTTGGAACTTTTATGTATTGTAAAATTATCGGTTTAATCCTTTTCGCCATTAGTGGGTTAGTGATTGCAAAGGAACAAAACACTGTGTCACTTGATGCATCTTTAGATTTTACAGAAATAAAATCTCAGTGTTACATGAAAGGGCAAGTGAAAGATGAAAAAACATGGCTAATTTCCAAAACAACGAAAGAGTACTATGCGCAGAAGTTTGCCGGTGAACAGTATTATCGAGCCTGTGTTGATAGTTTTAAAATAGCCAAGCATGAAGTAACGCTAAATTTATACCAGCAGTATGCTAATGAAAATAGTGACATTATGATGGGAGATGCAGGTTGCTACGTTGTTGGTAATAATGGATGGGAGAATACCCCTTCAGCAAATTGGAAAAACCCGACCTTTGAGCAAAAAACAAATCATCCTGTTGTTTGTGTAAGTTATCATGAAGTTCAAAAATTTATTAGTTGTTTAAATATTAAGTTAAAACCTAAAGTGCTCTATAGGCTACCTACGGAATCAGAATGGGAGTTAGCTGCAAGAGGTTAAGAAAAACAAAGAGTTACATGGCACTATTGGGGAAGTGACCAAGAAAGCACAGAGGCATGCAAGTATGGCAATGTTTCGGATTTGACTCTTAATGATTACAAAAAGCAAGATGGAGTATTTAACTGTCGAGATGAAGTAATCCACACATCTCCTGTTCATTCTTATATTCCAAATGATTACGACCTTTATAATATGCTTGGTAACGTTCAAGAATTTACATGTTCAGGCTTCAGTGAAAGTAATACTGAAATGGAAGATACTTGTGAATCTACAGCCGTTGCCGATCATATTACTGTTAAAGGGGCTGCTTGGTATTACCCGCCCATATTTAATCGTTCAGCCTTTCGTGGTGCACTACCTCGACATTTAAGGTTTTATGGGGTGGGTTTTAGATTAGCTCAGGACGTTAAGTAACCTTATAAAATCTGTTTTAAATTTAGCTATTAACATTTTTGCATTAATGGAGTAATAAGTTATGCACATTAGCCAAGAAACAGTAGAAGAAACTCATATACGCCTCTGTAACGTAATTCAAAATTCAAATTTTAAGATTTATCAAGGCACCTATATATTTGAAGAGTTTCCATTAAGTGAGTTTAATTTAAAGGTAAATCCATCATCTCTTGCTCTAGTGCGAGACTCTGAAATTTGGAGCCAGCTGGTGTCATCCACTGATCAGACTAAAGATTTGTACACTATATTTTCTTTTCATTTTAAGGAAGGTGGAGACAACAGTGGTTTTGTCGGTTGGCTTGCAAGTCATTTAAAACAAAAGCTTGGAACGGGTGTATTTGTAACTTGTGGTCAAAATTCGAATAGAGGTGGAATTTTTGATTATTGGGGTTGTCCAGCTGAGCTTGGGTATGATGCGATAGAAGAAGTTAAATCATTAATAAATGAACGTAATTTTATGGGCACTATATAAGTAATTAGCAATGGGCAAGAACAAGCAGCAAAACAATGTGGTAATGACATGATTCAAAAAAACAAACTGAAATATAATAAATACACTTATGAAAACGAAGGGTATGTAATTCATATGCTGACATCTGGCGAGCGTACCTTTTTTACTAATGCCTATATTATAGAAACACAAAAATCCCTCGTTGTGGTTGATACAATGATGATTAATTCTGATGCTAAATTATTGCGTCAGCACATAGATAACATTGATAAGCCTTTAATAGCGGTTATCATCACACATGGGCACCCCGACCATTATAATGGCACTGATACAATTATTACTGGCTTCGATGAAATTCCAATTATTAGTACTAAGGGCGTTCGGGATTGCATAAATGATACTGTAGATTCTAAAGAAGTTAAGTGGAAGCCATATTTTGGCCAAGATTGGCCCGAAAACAAAATACTACCGAACCAATTAGTTAAAGATGGTGATGTAATCACTTTAGATGGGCTCGATTACCGTTTTCGAGATTTGCACGCGGCGGAATCTAGCAGTGACTTATTTTTCACTTTAGGCCGCAATAGATCCGTTGTTTTCGTTGGAGACGTAGTCTTCAATAACATGCACGCATTCATGAATGATGGCAATAGTGCACAGTGGTTGCAGGTATTACAACAGTTATTAACTGAGTTAGCAGGTGTCGGGCAGTTATTTACCGGCCATGGTATCCCGGGTCCTACATCCGAGCTAATTCAGTCACAAATCGAGTACATTGCTTATTATCGGTCAAACCTTTACACGGTAATTAACGACAACCACGTAATAAGCGATGAACAAAAGCAATTGTTCGAGCAACTGATGGTAGCAAATTACCCTCAATATAAATTAACTTCATTTATCAACGCTGGTATCGAAGCTGTTTCTAACGAATTGCTTGCTAAGACGACGCTTTAATCAATAAACAGAAGAGAAGAACACAAACGCGTGTTCTTGAGTATTGCGAGTAACTTATGGTTGTTAGCACATCCAGACTTACGCAACGTAGTTCGCATAAAGTTGGTTATGCAACATCTATCAAAAGCCTTTGCACAATAGTGGGTTTGTCAGTAATAATTTGTGCCATTTTGTTGCAATGACAGTGACGGTAAAGTTTAAATATTAGCGTCAAGCACCGTTCATTCCTAAGAACTCATGAACTACTAAGACAGTTTTTGTCTAGGTTGGTATTTACAAATAATCATCTACCCATTATTGTTAGGCGCAGCATTAATGGTGTATTTTTTGCTAACAACTCAAAGAACTACAATCACAGAAATATTTGGATAAGGACGCCACCATGGCTAGAAAGTATGCTTGTTATCACGATGCGATTAAACATATCTTGAACGTAGGCGAGCCTAATAAGCTTACATTGTCGCAGATCATTAATCATCCTGATTTTGGCTTAACTACCGAGCATAGTGAACTCCCTGAAATCAATAAATTTATTCGCAGAGAAATTCGATATCTGAGCTCGACGCTAGGAGATTGTGAGGCTAGTGGCGAGATGAAATTAGTGGAAATAAAATCAGATGCTGGTAAAGAACATTATTACTATTGGTCATCGACTGAAAGCCGAAATGAAGTGATCAATGGCGAGGGAATTTCAGACAACCGTTTTTTTGCAAGAGCCGTTGTTTTTAGTTTTATTGAAGAGAACTTAAGCGAGTTTTTCCCGCCTGATATTATGGAGTCACTCAAAAGTGATTTAAATAATGCCCATAACGAATATGACTTACTTGATGGCATTGCAGGAAAAATGGAATTTATTCCTTCTGGTATTGCTATTGCGCCCGCGCACAATATTAGTGAAAGAAATCCAAAGCATTGGAATTTAGCATTTGCCGCTTTACAACAAGAGTTTGTGATAAGCGCCGACTACAATTCATTGCATCATGTTGACGTTGAGCATGTCCACTTATCACCTCAACGGATTCAATACGCTAATCATAAAGTGATGTTGCTGTGCTTTGTACATGAATTAAACCGTGTTAAGGCCTATGAAGTATCGAGATTACTCAATGTCAGTAAATCAGTTGAGCACACATTTAAGCATGTTAACTTACACGATGTTGAGCAAACGTATCAATTTGAAGCCGTAGTCAATGTAGGTGTTAAGGATTATTTCAACAGCGTTAAGTTTGGACAAGAATTTATTGCAACACCTTGTGCTGATAATTCTTGGAAGATTCAGGCCGTTATCAAAATTCCACAGCATTTCTCAAGCAACAAACAAGGACCCGATCCTTTTGCCATGGCAAATTATTTATGCGGATTTGGTGATGCCATAGAAGTTACCGCGCCCGACTTTTTAAGAGCAGAAATGAAAAGGCGTAGTGATAATTTATCTCAGTTGTATGCCGGTGGTGCTGACTCACAGACAATAATTAACACGAGCCCACACGTACAAACCGGAAATATGAAAAAGCTTAAAGAGATAGAAGCGTTATGTAATGAATTGCTCAAACCTAAAGTGTCGCAGTAGGATCTTTGAAATCGTTAAATTAATCACTGTATTTACATGGCGGGACACTAGGTGTGTCAGTATTTTTATTTAAGATATTTAGTATGTTACACGTATTTTGTAACAATTTTAATTTTGATTTTTATGTTGAAATTAGTGAGACTACTTGCCAATTATCTTCGCTTAATTATACGTTTATTCATTTGTTAATAACTGTCTTTATTAGGAAACCCACATACTGTGTTTATGTTATCTCGTGTCCAAAATATCTACCTCTGTGCCTTAGTTTTATTAATTATCAATTTTTACCCATCAACAAGTCAAGCTGTTGATTTTAAGCCAGTGGGTCCTCCTTTTATTAATATGAAAAGCCTCTCTGGAGAGAACTTAGCCAATGTTACTGGACTTATCCAAGATAGACATGGATACCATTGGCTAATCAATGAAACAGGCTTATTACGCTTTGATGGCAATGAATTTAAATTATTTCCCGGCTTGGAGAAGTTTACAGCTTCGAAACAGGCCTCTGTGACAGAGGGTGAAGATGGCAGGTTATGGATAACAAGTTTGGATTATGGCTTGGCCATGTTTGATACGAACATAGAAAGACTCACGTTTTACGATCTGTTTGATACCTTTAATATTGAAAACAAGGCCGATGGTTCACCAGCAACTATCGGTATGTTTAGTTATCACCGTAAGCACCTTTATCTAGCCACTGACGATACCATTGTTAAAATTGATGAGAAAAGTCTCGTAGTGGCACAGCAATTTATAGTGCCTGTTGATGGAGGGGCCCGTATAGCGAATTTTTTAGTCGCTTCAAACGGTGATATTTGGGTGTCGTTAGAGCAGGGCAATGGTGTATATCTCATCGAGCCCAAAGGCTTGACCAACTTTGAACATGATCCAAATAACAATTCATCTATTAGTAGCTCTTATGTCACTAACATCTATGAAGATAGTCAAAATCGTTTATGGTTTGGCGGTATTGCTGGCTTAGATCAATATATTCCAAGCACTCGGACATTCTCTCGTTATACTCCTTTTGATCTTTCTGATCAGGTTAACAAAAATAAAAATGCGTTATCCAATTTTGTGCTTTCGATATCACAAGGCAATGATCGCTTTTTATGGCTTACCTTACTCAGAGAAGGGGTATTTAAGTTTGACCCTCAAACCAGTAAATTTGAACATTTCTCCCATCGCAAAGGCATCTCTACCACGATAGAAACTGATGCAATGCATGCAGGCGCTATATTTGACACACAAAATACACTGTGGATTTCGACGACGAAAGGTCTGAGTAAACTGCCAAGTCCTCACCAAAGCTTATCTCAGTTAGCTAATATTGATAATGATATGTGTAAAGCATTGGCCCTCTATGAAAGTAACTCTGGATTGCTTTTTGCTTGTAATAAAACTCTGTTTAAGTGGGATGCGAAAAATGTCAGTGTTATTGCACATTTTGATGAGAAAATCATTTCAATTGTTCAAGGTTCTGATGGTTATATTTGGATTGGCAGCATTGGCGGTGGAGTTTACCGCTATAACCCAGTAAAGGGTACAACCAAAAATTATGTTTTTACTAGTGATGTTAAGCAGACAATGGGAGCAAATATCCCTCATAAAATACGCTATGATGCAAACGGTGAACTCTACGGTATAGCCCATGAGCACCCAACAGAAAAGGGCTCTGGAATAATACACTACAATCGGGAACTCGATACCTTTTCAAACTTCCCGGCCGAAATGGTCCTCAGCGGTTGGCTCGATGTTAATAGCGATAAGTTAGTGTTGATATCAGCATATTCAACGGTGCCAGAACAACTAGCTTGGTTTGATAAAAATAATCAGCAGATACAAAAGCTGCCCATAAAAACTGGGGCAGTCCTTGCTATTATTAAGAGAGCGAATCAACTCTGGGTAAGTACCCAAGGGTTAGGGTTAATTGCTATTGATATAGACACGGGAAAATGGCACACATTAGTGGAAAAAGATGGGGATAAAATCACGGGGTTCTATCCCCGCAGTGAATCGGATGAGTTATACCTGACAATAAATAATCAATTGCACAAGTTAATTGAAGTTAAAGACTCGGCCCTTATTGTTCAATGTTTGACGTGTAACTTAGTATTGAATACGGTACCAAAAAATGATCTTAGCATAGGACAAATGTTTAAAGAAAATAGCTACCTTACGCGTGACAATGTATTTATCACCAGTAGTGAAAACTTGTTAACCTCGCTTGATGTAACTAATTTTGATGAAGCACCAGAAAAACATCAGTTATTATTAACGGATTATACAGTATTAGGGTCTTCGGTCGTTCCCGAACCAACAAATGATAAAGCCGCGCTGCGTCAAAGTATCGGACGGACAAAGCACCTTGCAATCACGCCAGATACCACTTATTTTTCACTAAGCTTTGCCAGTGTTGGCGCTACTCAGCCAAATAAAATCCGCTATGCCTATCAATTGGAAGGACTTAATGACGCTTGGATTAATGCTAAATCCGGACATGCTCAGGCTGATTATTCGCTACTGCCAGCCGGGCAATACAATTTCAAGGTCAAAGCAACAGATGATAAGGGGCAATGGAGTAACGAAACGAGCTTAGCAATAACTGTATTACCAAAATGGTGGAAAACATGGTGGGCATATAGTCTTTACATCTTATTGACAGCCTATGTTGTAAGACTTTTTTATCGTACAAAACTGGCAGAGAAGCAGCGCAATATGAGTGCTGAGTTGGTTAAAGCCAAAGAACAGATTTTTGCCAACATATCGCATGAATGCCGAACACCGCTGACTTTAATTTTAGGCCCGACAAAGCTTATGAAAGCGTCGACTAATGATCCACAGCTGCATCATAATCTCAATTTAATTGAGAGAAACGCCCTACGTTTATTATCTATGGTTGATCAGTTGTTACAACTGGCCCAACTTAAGAATAGTAAGGCCGAATTAGTTACGCCGCATCATGTCGCAACTGTATGCACCATGGTTATCGAGGCTTTTGAGTCAATTGTTAAGGACAAACATATCAGCTTAACGGTTAACAACACTATTAATAATGATTGGTGGGTTAACGGTGAACAAAATGCGCTAGAGACTATACTTTTTAACTTGTTAACAAACGCCGTTAAGTTTACTAAAGAGCATGGCACTATTACTTTAGGTATTTGCGATAAACACCCGATGCTTGAGTTTACTGTTACTGACAATGGGTGCGGTATTGCGCAACAAGATCACTCAAGGGTATTTGAACGTTTCACACGCATCGATTCTGATGAAGAGGATATCCCTGGGGCCGGCATTGGTTTAGCTTTAGTAAAGGAACTTGTAACTGCCATTGGCGGTGACGTATCCGTTAATAGTCGTATCAATGAAGGTGCAATATTCACTGTGATATTACCTAAAGTTAGTCACAGTGAAAAAAGCGCTAAACAGTTACGAGGCAGATTTGATAACACGCAGGGCTTAACAGCTTTGGACTATGAATTGTCAATGAATCATTTGAACAGTGATATCTCAACTACCGATTTTGGAGGTACTTTGGTATCCGAAGAGATGTTAATCGATGATGATAAAACGCTCAATAAGCCGAGTATATTAATTGTAGATGACAATCAAGATATCAGAATATTCCTGAAAATTTGTTTGAGCGACACCTATTCAATTATTGAGGCCACAAATGGACAACAAGGCTTAGCATTGGCGCTCGAGCATAGTCCTGATTTAATTGTTTCAGATGTCATGATGCTAATCATGGATGGTTTTGAATTATTAGAAAATGTAAGGCGCGAAATGGCTATAAGCCATATTCCATTCATTTTACTAACGGCTCGGGATGATCAACCAAGTAAATTAAAAGGGTTGTCAGATTTAGCAGATGATTATATCACCAAACCTTTTGATAAAGATGAACTACAACTTCGGATAAAACGATTGTTAGGCATTCGAACTATTATTCAACAACGATTTAACTCGCATGATATAGCAACATATAAGCAAAGCTTGGTGTCAGTAGCGTTAGCTGAGGACAAGAAAGTAGAAAAAGACAATTTATCCTTTATTGAACAAGAATTCATTTCCCGTTTTACACAGAGCCTTGAGAACAATTACACTAGCTCATCATTAACCCTTCCCTTGGTTGCTAGTGAATTAGCGATGAGTGAACGACAATTACAACGTAAATTAAAAGCAATTTCTGGTACTAGTTTTAGTGAAATGTTACGAGACTTCCGGTTAACTAAAGGTCAGGGGTTATTACAAAGTGGCGCGCAGATTGGTGTTATTGCAGACCAAGTTGGTTTCACATCAAGTAGCTATTTTGTGCGTTGCTTTAAAGCAAAATATGGGTCTACTCCAAACGAATATCGTCACGCCTGATAATTTTTATAGCTCATTATTTATGGTACTAACACGACTCAGTTGTCATTTTGTCGTGTTAGTACTATGGAATGTCATATATTTAATACCGCTAATTCATTGTTTTTATTACAATATACTTAATTAATGAACAGAGTGTGTTTTTTCTACATTAATTTGGAAGTTGTTTTAATTAAAGCCGATTGTTATCAAACGGTAAATCATTGTGAATAGGGATAGATAATGAATAAAATTTATGGGGCAGCATCTAGTGCCTTTTTGATAAGCCTACTGACCGCATGTGGCGGAAGTGGATCAAGTAAGATTGAAGAGATTGCAAACAGGGCACCTACGGCAAAGATTGTAATAGATGCATCGACAATTACTTTAGATGATTCAGTGGCTATTAGTGGTACTACTAGCACTGACTTGGACGGAGATGAATTAACCTATAAATGGATCGTTGAAGATTCAGCTGGTGAGGCATATAAATTAGAAAATAATATTGCCGAATCATTTCAGTTTACACCAACTCAATATGGCACTTATAAAGTCAATTTAGTCGTAAGTGATACTAAATTGAGTAGTAAATCAGTTAGCTCAAAAATTGTTGTAGAGCCTAACCAAGCGAGCTACCCAGTCGCAAAAGTCACTGGTCATAAGGTAAGTAAAATTGGCAGTGTCAATTGGTTTACTGCTGAAGATAGTAGTGCCAGTGAAGGACAGAATTTAACTTACAATTGGTCACTAAAATCAAAACCTATGCAAAGCAAAAGCGTTATAAGCGATGTAAATAAACCAAAGGGTTTTGTCACTCCAGATGTCACCGGTGTTTACACTGTTTTGTTAACGGTGACCAACGCTGAAAATAAATTAACAGCAACACAAGAAATATTGCTCATTGCTGATGAAGTATTGACTAATAGTGAGCCTGTTGCAGTTATTAGTACTCCTTTGCCAGGTTATATACCAAAACAAAAAATAACATTAAATGCTACAGATAGTTTTGATTTAGATGGAGCGGCATTGACTTATCAATGGACACTGAATGTACCATCTACTGCTCACAATGTGGCATTAGCTAACGACACTACAGAGTTTGTTGATTTTACTGTTGATGGAATTGGTGAATATGTGATCACATTGGAAGTAAGCGATGGCGTATTAAAACACCAAGTTTCACAAACCATTACCGTTACAGATATTAATATTGCTCCAGTTGCCATTGGTAATATGGATGATGAACAAGAAACTGATTACTGGAAAGGACTTGAACTAAATGGATTATCCAGTGTTGATCCTGATGGCAAGACAAGTGACTTAATTTATCATTGGAGCCTAATAAGCAAGCCGCAGTCGAGCACCTATTTCATTGAGGAAGCTGGATTTAGGAGTGATAGTAAATTTACATTTTTTCCAGATATTAAAGGTCACTTTGTACTAGGACTTCAAGCTTTTGACGGAACGGACTATTCGGTTATTGATCACCTTCATATTGAGATCCTCTCTAATAGCGTTCCGGTTGCTGTACTACCCGATGATGTGATTATTAATCACAGTGGAGCAGTTAGCCTTCAGAACACACAAAGTTATGATCCTGAAGGAGAAGAGCTTACCTACAAATGGAAAGTGATAAAAACGCCTACAGACTCACAAGCCCGTATTCTGTCTTATGACGATCGCGATGACCTTATATTAATGACTGATTTACCAGGTACCTATACTGTTGAACTGATCGTTAATGATGGTGAATTAAATTCAATTCCAGCCTATATGAACTTCGTTTTTATTCCAGAGGATCATCATGAAGTGACTGTTAAGGGTAAGTTAGTTGATGAGACAGGTACACCACTTAAAGTAGCAAAAATTGGCGGAATTTTTCATGTTAAACTGCCTAGTGAAGATAACGGTAATTTCGAAGTAGTTTTATACAGTAAAACCAAAAACGCGTTATTGACAGTATTACATTTTATAGATGATTCTATTCCTGTTACTACTTTAAGAATTCCTGAAACAGATGAGACGACAATAGATGTTGGTACACTAACATTGCCAACGATGCAGGAAAGAATGATTTCATTAGTGGCTTGTGAGGGATATAGAGGGGAAGAAACCATGCCTGTTCTGTTTTACTTGAACAGAGATGGTTATGAGAACATGTCATTTCCAAAACCTGTTGCTGTTGAATTATCGCTCAATCAAGAACCCATCGCTGTACAATTACCAGTGTCAGGGTTAATAGATTTTCACCTGACGATAGTCACAACACGTGAAGTTTACATTGGTGATAAAAAGAAATCTTTTACCCATCAACTTAAAACTGATGACATGCCAATAGAGCCTTTAGAAATCACTCTGTGCAATAAATAAAGTTTATTTCGCGTAGAGGAGCGTTAACTCGTTACCTACGCGATTTTCCTATCATTGGTGTGAATTGAGGCCTGACACTAAAAGTATCATAGGTTTCTGCTTGTAGGGTTTGTACCAGCCTGTCGTAATATTGTTTCTAACTTACCATTGGTATAACGATTGGGCATCGTTTTAAGTACTAAAACTCATTTTGTCGTCTTTGTACTATCAATTGTCACTTCTGTACTACCACTAATCCATTGTTTTTTATTAAAATTAATCCGTTAAGTGCATTGTGCACATTTTGGTAGTAGTAATGGTTGAGTTGTTATACATCGATACCTATTGTTTATTACGGTAAAATAATGTGAAAAGGGAACAGGGAATGAGAAAGGTATATGGGACAGCATGCAGCGTCTTTTTGATAAGTTTACTGACCGCGTGTGGTGGAAGTGGATCCAATAAAAGTGTAGAAATAACAAACCAGGCACCAACGGCCAAAATAGAAATAGATGCTTCAACTATTACCTTAGATGAATCAGTGGCAATCAATGGCAGTTCGAGTACTGATATTGACGGTGATACATTAACCTATCAATGGAGCATACAAAACGCTGCCGGTGAAGATTACGTATTAGAAAATAGTGTTTCAGAAACGTTTCAGTTCACTCCGTCTAAGTATGGCAACTATAAAGTCAGTTTAGTGGTTCGCGATGAAAAATTAAGTAGTAAATCTGTCAGCTCAACAATTGTGGTCGAGCCAAATGAAGCAAGTTACCCAATCGCTAGAACTAGTGGTGATATGAGTAGAAAAGTAGGCAGTGTTACTTGGTTTAGTGCCTTGGATAGTACGGCTAGCGTAGATCAGACTCTTACTTACCAATGGACTTTGAAGTCTCAACCAATGTTAAGTAGCAGTGTGATCAGCGATGAAGATAAGGTAAAGGGATTCATAATTACTGACGTGGTTGGTATGTATACCATCTTATTAACGGTTACTAATTCTGAAAACCAATTAACGTCGACACAAGAAATAACTTTAGTTGCAGATGCCGTGTTGACCAATAGTGTACCAGTAGCCGTTATAAGCTCACCACAATCTACATACGCAACAAATCAATTAATAAAGATCAATGCTACTGATAGCTATGATAGTGACGGTACCGATTTATCTTACCAGTGGTCACTTTTGCCTCCAGCAACAGCGAGTAACGTTACATTTACGGGGTCTAAGACAGAGTTTGTTGAGTTTAATAGCGACGGTGTTGGAGAGTATATTCTCATTTTAGAAGTAAGCGATGGTTTATTAAAGCATGAGGTATCAAAAACCATCATTGTTATTGAACAAAATATTGCACCAGTTGCAAATGCAGGTTCGGATAATGCTGTAGGTAAAGGTATTAATTTAAAGCTTGATGGGGTTAGTAGTTCAGATTCTGACGGTGCTGTAAATAACTTATTATTCAAATGGAGCTTGGTAAGCAAACCGCAAGCGAGTAATTATAATGGCCTTGAGTCTCTTGACTTTGTTCGTCATAGTCACTTTGATTTTGTGGGCGATGTAGTTGGTTATTACGTTTTTGGTTTACAAGTGTTTGATGGCACTGATTATTCAGCACTCGATACCGTCTATGTTGAAGTTTCTGATAACTTGCGCCCAGTAGCTGTATTACCCGCAGATGTTATTGTTCATCAAACTGGTTCCAGTACATTATTACAAACACAAAGTTTTGACCCTGAGGGTCAACCATTACGTTATAAATGGTCAATGGTTAGTGTTCCGAGCGGTTCTACAGGCCAAATTGTGTCGCCGGTGGACTTAGAAAGTGTGTCTGTCATGAAAGATGTACCAGGGACCTATACGTTCCAATTGATTGTCAACGATGGATTTCAAGACTCTTTACCAGCAACTATGAGCTTTATTTATACGACAGAGAGCGCATTTGAAGTGACTGTAAAAGGTCGATTTGTTGACCACGCTGGTTTGCCTTTGGAAATTGCCGAAATTGGCGGGATCTTTCACGTGAAATTGCCCAGTGATAGCGATGGAAACTTTGAGATCACCCTAAAAAGTCGTAAAAAAGATGCATCATTAACCGTGATTACACTTGCCGATGAAAGTATTTTGTCATTTGTTCTAAGAGTACCTCATACCGAAGATTCACAAATGGATGTAGGTACAATTACACTGCCAATATTACAACAAAAAGACGTTTCACTCGTGGCGTGTGAAGGATATACGGGGCCTGAAAAAATTTCAGTACACTTTTATTTGAGTACTGATGGTTATGAAAATATGAAGTTTCTTAAACCTGTAGCGGTAGAGTTAACACTTAACCAAGAAGCTATAACTGTAAGGCTTCCTGCAACAGGAGTGATTAATTTACGTTTAGCTTCATCAACCTCTGGTCAAATCTCTGTTAATGACAACCAAACTTATTTCACTCATCAATACCAAACTGATGATACACAATCAGATCCTTTATTAATTACTGTTTGTAATTAATAAAGTTACCTATGGCGTAGGTGACATACAATTATCACCTACGCTATTTATTCTTTGGAATGACCAAAATAATAAATCCATTGATCTTTTTTGTTGATTGGGTGCGACGCATGTCGCATAATGCCTGCGCTCAAATAATTAACATAGAATATCAAATGAGAAAAATTATAGTACTGGCCTTGGCTGTTTTCATAACAGCGTGCCAACAGACACCAGATACACCCACCGTAGTGTCAATCACCAATGAAGATGCAAAGATTGGGCTTGCTGTTAATAGCCCTTCGCATGATGTTGCTAATGTTTTTGCTGACGTTGTAACCTCTAAATTACCTCATGAACATGATGATGTTTGGCAGCGGATACGTAGTCAACTTAGTATCGAAGTGCCAGATCATCCTGCAGTCAACAAATGGCGTAAATATTACTTAAAACATCCTAACTTTATGGTGACGATCGCTAAAAGAGCTGAGCCTTTTTTGTATTATATTGTCCAAGAAATTGAAGCGCGTAATATTCCGGTTGAGCTAGCGCTGTTACCCATTGTTGAAAGTTCGTATATTCCTTATGGCGTGTCACATATGAGCGCGACGGGGTTGTGGCAGTTTATGCCAGTGTCGGCAGCACGTTTTAATGTTGAACAAAATTGGTGGTTTGAAGGTAGGCGAGACATCGTTCAATCGACACGAGCAGCGCTCGACTATTTTGAATTTTTTCACCGCTCTCTAGGTCAAGATTGGCTGAATGCGATAGCCGCGTTTAATTCTGGCGAAGGCCGCGTTGGCAGGGCAATTAAGCGTAATAAAAAAGAAAATCTAGCCACGGACTTCTGGTCTTTGAAATTACCCTCTGAAACCACTGAATTTGTTCCTAAGTTGCTAGCCATTGCTGATATTTTAAAACATGCCGATTCACTCAATTATACCTTTACGCCGATTAGCAATCAGCCTGCTGTTGAGGTCGTTGATATCGATGGTCAGTTAGATATTACGTTAGCGGCGCAATGGGCCAATATAACCCCAAAGGCTTTATTAGCATTAAACCCTGGGCTAAAACGATGGGCAACAGCGCCAGACAGTCTCTATCAAATCATGGTACCGATAACTTCAGCGCGATCGTTTAAAGAAAAACTAGCGACAACCAACAAAAAAGATTGGCTTAGATGGGATCGATATAAAGTTAAGTCTGGTGACAGCTTAAGTGAAATAGCGTCGGCGTATACCATCAATGTTGCCGCGATTAAAAAGCTAAACAAGCTTAAGTCTGACAATATTCGGATTGGTCAAATGTTAATTGTTCCCTACAACAAAAATGACATTCATGCATGGTTGCACACTAATCGCTTCACTAAAAAATTAACACATATTGTTAGAAGCGGTGATAACTTGTGGGATATTAGCCGTAAATACAAAGTCAGTGTCAAAGATATAGTACGTTGGAATAAATTGGCTAAAAATTCATTATTACAGCCTAAGCAGAAGCTAGCTATTTTGTTGTAGTAAACCTTGATGGGGAAGCATAGGCCGGTAACAAAGCATTAACCACTCTAACGCTTTGTTACCGTTACTTTAATTATTTTGAAACTGCATTATTAAACTTTGTTGCTCTTTTAATTTACTTAACAAGCTTAAACTAAGCTCTGTCGCAGTCCGGCCATGCTCTTCGCTTTGAGTCGACATGTCCGAGATAGCAATAACATTTTGGTTAACATCCTCTGCCGCAATAGCTTGTTGTGACAACGCAACAGATATTTGTTGGCTAATTGAGGCCAGTTCACTAACTTCATGATGAACTTTCTCTAACGAAATTCCCGTTTGCTTGGAATGTTCAACACAGGTTTTTGATAACCTGTTGCCTTCTGTCATTGCTTGGACTGCTGAATCGGACTCTTGCATTAGCTGTGCGAGTAATTTATTTATTTCTTGTGTCGATTGTTGTGTTCGCTGCGCCAGTGCGCGTACTTCATCAGCAACGACGGCAAAACCACGTCCTTGTTCACCGGCTCGCGCAGCTTCTATAGCGGCATTTAAAGCGAGCAAGTTAGTTTGGTCAGCGATGCTACTTATCTCGTTTGATACTGATTCAATAGATCTACAGCCTGCGGTAAGTTTAGTGATTGAGGTGTCTACATCTGCCAATTGACCAGACAATTGAAGGATGGCTTCGGTTGTCTTTTTAACTTGAACTTGACCTTCACTACTAATGGCTAAGCCCTGGTGACTCGCCTGTGCTGCTTCATTAACGGTTTGTGTTATTTCACGCACGGTTGCAGACATTTCATTCGAAGCGGCGGCCACTTGCTCTGTTTCTTGACGCTGTTCACCCAATATTTGGGCTACATCACTACCGCGCTCAGAAGATTGCTGTGCAGTGGTTGTAATGCTTTGTGATATATCGCTGACACGGCCGACAATGGCACTTATTTCAGATTCTCTTTTTTTAAACGCTAACTCCAGCACTCCAATGTCATCAGTATTTCCTGAATAAAGGTAAGCCATTAAAGGGTTATCAAAAATGGATTTTGCTTGTTTCACTACTCGAACATATTGTTTGCGCCAGTGAAGAAAAAGAGCAGAGGCTGAAATACTGGAAAGCAGCAATAAACTACCAACAAGGTAATTGTTACTGGTGAGCAGATTTAAAATACATAAAGCGGTAATGGCAATTAAGGCCCATTGAACCCAAAGGCTATGATCTGTGGTACGAGTTAGCCTGTTATTGTTCGGTTCTTGGCTAAGTTTTTTATAAACTTGTTGCGCTCTTTCTTTTACGGGTTCATCAAGGTGCGTTCTTATGGATTGGTATTCACTAATTTTACCATTTTCATCTTTTATGGGAGTGACGAATGCATTGACCCAATAATAATCACCGTTTTTACATTTATTTTTGACAGGTCCCATCCATGATTTTCCATCTTGAACAAAACTCCAAAGGTTTTTGAACGCGGCTTTGGGCATATCATCATGTCGCACAATATTATGAGGTTTACCAACCATTTCCTCTAGTGTAAACCCAGCGACTTGACAGAAATCTTCGTTGGCATATTTGATATGACTGTTTAGATCAGTTGTGGATAATAGAATGTCGTTTTTAGAAAATTTTTGTTCCTGCTTCATAGACTACTCACTACATAAAACTTACAAACGGGATACTTTCCTTCGGCAAAACAGCCAGATCTGAAAGGTAACTTAAATATATTTAGAAAAACTATATCGTATTAAATTTCCTAAGTATTGTTTTAAATCAAAGGGTTTATACAATTAGATTTAGGTTATTGCGAGTAAGTCGTATTTAATATTTCGAAACGTAGACTGGCTATGAGTTATAGCTGTTTTAGATCTTTTTGTTTAATGGGACAAATAAAACATAATATATTTGTTGATTTTTGAAGAGTAATTTTGGGGTTAATAGTAAGGAATTAGAAAATTATTTAATGGTAGTCCTTTAGTGTTAGGTTGTGTTAATTGTCGATGAATGTTCCTAATTACCGTTATGGCTTATTTAAAATTAACAATCATAAAAAGTAGCACCGAATACACACCTATAACGTTACGTTGTCGCAATAAGTTGTTTATCGAAATAATTCTTTAGAAAATCGAGTAATAGCCGTAATTTTTTAGTGTCAGCTGTGCCGGGTGGAAATACACCGAAGACATTAATGTCACTGAGTTGAAAGTCTTCGAGTAGGCGGATCAATGTACCTGCTTTTATCTTTGGCCAAGCGTCGTAGGTTGGGATCCGGCCTATACCATGACCTCCTTCGACAAAGGCGGTACGTGCGGCGGCATTGTTAGTGCTAATAGTGCCTGCTGGTGTGACAGTGAATTCTCGCGATCCTTTTTTGAGTGTCAGATTACCCGCCGTTAATTTATAAATAACCCATTGGTGACTGGTCAACTGCGCTGGTGTAAGCGGCGTACCATATTTTGCTAAATAGTCTGGCGCGGCGCACAGACAGGTCGTTAGAGTTGCTAGTTTTTTGGCCTGTAGTCCCGAGTCTGCCAGTGGCGCCCCCCTAATGGCTAGATCGATCCCTTCTTTCATGATGTTGACTACATCATCGGTTAAAATTACATCCAATTCTATTTTCGGGTACAGAGACCTAAATTCGTTAAGCGCTGGGACTATTGTTTGCAGCCCTACATTAACGGGGCAGGTGATTTTAATCAGGCCTACGGCTTCGTTTTTAAAGTTTTCTATTTGTTGATTGGCCGCATTGGCTTGTTCAGCAATGATTTTACAACGTTGGTAATAAGCACTGCCTGCTTCGGTTAGTGCAATTGAGCGGGTAGAGCGATTTAACAACTTGACGCCCAATTGTGATTCTAGTTTTTTTAGATGATAGCTAACAACGGTGCGAGACAACTTAATATGTTTGGCCGCGCTGCTTAAGCTGCCTTGCTCTACAATTTGCGCAAAGACAACCATGCTTTTGAGTTGTTCAAATGAAAGATCCATTGAGTATGTCCGTTATGAAATTTGATTGCATCAATAATTAGACTAATGATGTTGTATTTATCTGTATTGTGCAAGTGATGAGTGAGCAATATACTAGCTTCCATTGAGACAGGACTTGATGTTGAATTACCCCTGCGGTTATTTGAACCAGTTCATCTCACAATGATCAAACATTGGTTTTTAATTTTATTGAATAAAGGTGAAACAACATGACGACTAAACATATTTTAATGGTATTAACTTCACACGACGAACTTGGTACTAGCGGCGAGAAAACTGGCTTTTGGGTTGAAGAGTTTGCCGCACCTTATTACGCCTTTATTGATGCCGGTCATCAAGTAACGTTAGCTTCTCCGTTGGGTGGACAGCCACCGATTGATCCTAAAAGTGAGTTAGATGATTTTAAAACCCCGTCAACAAATCGTTTTGATAGCGACGATAAAACGAAAGCGCTGTTGGCTGATACGGTAACATTAGCCAGCGTTTCACAAGATAACTTTGATGGTGTGTTTTATCCTGGCGGCCATGGTCCGTTATGGGATTTAGCCACAGACAGCACGTCAATTGCGTTGATCGAATCCTTTCTTGCGAACGAAAAACCTGTAGCGGCAGTTTGTCATGCCAGTGCGGTGTTTTTAGATGTTAAAGATAGCGATGGTAACTATGTGGTTGCAGGAAAAGCGATGTCTGGATTCACTAATGACGAAGAAGATGCGGTTGGCTTAACAAGTATTGTTCCATTTTTAGTGGAAGATGAATTCATTAAACGCGGCGCAGACTATCAAAAAGGTCAAGACTGGCTGCCATTTGCGGTGAAAGACGGTCTATTAATTAGTGGCCAAAATCCAGCAAGCTCTGAATTAGTCGCTCAAAAAATGATAGATCAATTAACGTAAAGATGTCCGTAAGCGTTTAAATAAAAGCACTTAAGTAAAGTACGCAGGTACAGTCGTTAAGTGCTTACATCAATAAATACGATCGCGGTAGTGAACAATAGTGAGTAAAAAGTAATATGCAAAATTTTAGTTTCCAAAACAAAACAAAAATTCATTTTGGTCAAGATCAAATTCAACAAGTCGCGCAAGAGATTCCAACGAATGCACGCGTGCTAATGATTTTTGGCGGCGGGTCGATTAAATCTAACGGTGTTTACGATCAAGTCGTTAAAAGCCTTGAAGGGCATACTTGGTTTGAGTTTAGTGGCGTTGAACCCAACCCTCGTTACGATACCTTGATGCAAGCATTGCCAATTATTAAAGAAAACAAGATTGATTATATTCTCGCCGTAGGTGGCGGCAGTGTTGTTGATGGCGCAAAATTTATTGCTGCTGCAAGTTTGTTCGAAGGTGATGAGCCGTGGGATATATTAGCTAAGCAAGCACCAATTAAACAAGCGCTCCCTTTGGGCGCTATCTTAACCTTGCCAGCAACGGGTTCTGAAAGTAACGGCAACTCAGTAGTAACAAGAGACGGCACAAAATTACCATTTGCTAGTCCGTTAGTGTGTCCTGAGTTTGCTGTGCTAGATCCGAGTGTGACATTGTCGTTGTCTGATAGACAGATTAGTAACGGCGTCGTCGATGCCTTTGTACATGTGATGGAGCAGTATTTAACAGATGATGTTAACGCCAAGGTTCAAGACCGGTTTGCTGAAGGCCTTTTATTAACATTGGTTGAAGAAGGTCCTAAAGCATTGGCCAATGAGTCACGTCTTGATATGGACGTTCGCTCTAACATTATGTGGTCGGCAACGATGGCGCTTAATGGGCTGATTGGTGTCGGCGTTCCTCAAGATTGGTCTACGCACATGATTGGCCATGAACTCACGGGATTTTATGGCATTGACCATGCACGCACCTTGTCGATTATTTTACCGAGCGTGATGGAAATTCGTAAAGAAACGAAACGTAAAAAGTTACTTCAGTATGCTAAACGCGTGTGGGATATCGCGCAAGGGACTGACGATGAAATCATCAGTCAGGCAATAACCAATACCAAAGCATTCTTTAAGCAGATGGACGTACCGGTTTCTTTGACTGAGGTTGATTTAGGTGAGAAAGACATTGATATCATCATTTCAAAGCTTCAAGCACATGGCATGACCCAATTAGGTGAAGACAGCGCAATTACACTTGATATAAGTCGTCAAATTTTACAAACAGCCCTTTAGTCTCAAACCGGCCTTATAAATTTAAGAATAGTCACTTAGGTTCAGTCGATCTGAGTGATTATCTTACAGGAATTATCATGACTCAAAATATTGTAGAAAATCGCCAAGTCGTATTGGCTTCAAGACCAACAGGTGCGCCTGTTCAGGAAAATTTCGATTTAAAAACATCACCACTTACACAACCTAAAGAAGGTGAAGTATTGCTTCGCACGGTGTATTTATCACTAGATCCGTATATGCGTGGACGCATGAATGACGCACCGTCTTACGCGCCGCCGGTGGCTATTGATGAAGTGATGGTTGGTGGCAGTGTAAGCCGTGTTGTTGTTTCAAATAACACACAATATCAAGTGGGTGATTGGGTTGTTGGCTTTGGCGGATGGCAAGATTATAGCGTGTCTGATGGCAGCGATTTATTAAACCTTGGCAGTGATGTGACTCATCCGTCTTATGCATTGGGTGTGATGGGCATGCCGGGATTAACAGCATATATGGGATTGTTAGATATTGGACAACCTAAAGCGGGCGAAACCGTTGTAGTTGCAGCAGCCACCGGCGCTGTGGGTAGTTTAGTCGGCCAGATTGCCAAACTCAAAGGTTGCCGCGTGGTAGGTATTGCTGGTGGTGAAGAAAAATGCCGTTATGCGGTTGAAACCTTGGGTTTTGATGCGTGTATTGATCATAAAAGTGCAGACATGGCGCAGCAACTTGCTCAAGCGTGTAACGATGGTATCGATGTCTATTATGAAAACGTTGGCGGCGCGGTCTTTGACGCAGTGATGCCGTTGATAAATGCTCGTGCACGTATTCCATTATGTGGCCTTATTTCACAATATAATGCGACAGAGTTACCTCAAGGTCCCGACAGAATGTCGTTATTGATGGGTACGTTGTTGGTTAAGCGTATTAAGATGCAAGGCTTTATTGTATTTGATGATTATGGTCATCGTTATGGTGAATTCGCCTCTCAAATGCAGCAATGGTTGGCTGACGGTAAAGTTATCTACAAAGAAGATGTGGTGCAAGGGCTAGATAATGCGGTAACTGGTTTTATCGGTTTATTAAAGGGTGACAACTTTGGTAAGCGCGTAGTGCGTGTTGGCCCCAGCGACCTTTAATACTTTTAGTTTATCTTTAATCAATATAGTGAGAATGACATGATTACACTCCATCATTTAAACCAATCTCGTTCTAAGCGGGTGATTTGGCTGTTAGAAGAGCTAGGTCTTGCATATACCATCGTTAATCATGCCAGAGATTCGGTGACGCAACTCGCGCCAGCGAGTTTAAAAGCGATCCATCCGCTGGGTAAAGCGCCCATTATGGTCGACGAAGATTCATTCCTTAAAGACGCCAATAAGACCGTGCTTTGTGAGTCAGGCGCTATTATGGAATACCTGTTAGAAAAAGCTGACGCTTGCTCTAAAACTGTTGATTGTCGCCCTGATAAAAATCATCCGTCATATTATAAATATTTAGAATGGTTACATTTCGCCGAAGGGTCATTAGGCTTGGCTGTGATAACCAAACTATTTATGACAATGGAAAACCGTAACGGTGACAAACCGATGGATGGTTACATCGCTAAAGAGTTAGCCATAGATTTGGGATACATTAATCAAACCCTTGCTGGGCAGCCATATTTTGCGGGGCAAGCATTTAGCGCTGCCGATGTAATGATGACAATTATGTTAGAAATAGCGCAAAATGTCGGTTTGTTAACAGACTATCCAGACATTGTTCGTTATTTAGAAAACATCACCCTACGTGATGCTTATAAAATTGCGGCGTCTAAAGGTTAACATCATTGAGTTAATTGATGAGGGCCTCTAGTTGCCTAAAATAATAGCCCTAAACCGTTTTATATTGTTTAGGGCTTTTTCATCATTGCTATAAACATCATTATAACCGTTCTAAGTTGAACCCAATCTAGTGATTTAATGATAACATTTACGACCAAATCTTTTGAATAGGCCACGGCGACAACTATCGCTGTATTGTTAACCATGAAGCAATCCATCATCCATATAGCCATTGTTGTGAAAGACTACGACGAAGCGCTCGATTTTTATGTTAATAAGCTCAATTTTACAGTGGTCGAAGACACCTACCAACCCGAGCAAGACAAACGTTGGGTCGTAGTATCACCTCCGGGGTCTAATGGCGTTACATTATTGCTAGCCAGAGCCTCAAACGAGCATCAAGGTGACTTTGTTGGTAATCAAACCGGTGGCCGGGTATTCCTATTTTTGAATACTGACGACTTTTGGCGTGATTATCATGTCATGGTCGCAAAGGGGGTTGAGTTTGTGCGAGAACCTGCTGAACAAGATTATGGCACTGTGGCTGTGTTTAAAGATTTATACGGTAACCAATGGGATTTACTGCAAATGAAAGACAATCATGTGATGGCTGGACGTGGTTAATCATTGTTAGAAAAAAGATAAAAGGTAGGAAAAACGAATGAGTTCAATGAGTGTCAATTGCCCAAGCTGTAAGACAACTAACCGTATAAGTGTTATGTCTATTGAGCAATCTCCAACGTGTAATAAATGTAGTAAAGCGTTATTAGATGGCGTGGTAGTTGAATTACTGCCTCATAATTTTCAGCCACTTAGCGCAAGTCAAACACCGTTAATTGTGTTTATGTCAGGCCCTAATTGCAGTATTTGTAAATCATTTAGTGACATTTTTAGTGCCAGCGCAAAACAACATGCTAACAAAGTGCGTTTTGCGCAAGCTTATTTACCCAATAATAAGGCCTTAGTGAGTAAATATAAAATCAGAGGCGTTCCTACCATCGCACTATTTCGCAAAGGTAAATTACAAGGCATGGTGAATGGCGGTATGCGTAAGAATGAATTAGCGCAGTTTATTAAAAGCTCGCTGGGATAAGTGATTGCTTAGGCCAACCCAAAGCTAGATTTTATTGCGTGGAAAGCTGACACAAAGGTAAAGAGTATGATGCTGTGCCATGTACTCTACACAATAAATTCTGATTAACTTTGTGTAAATATAGAGCTTTGACAACTAACATTTTAATACTTATTGTTAGCGCTAATTTAAACTCCATCTTCGTTACTATCGTGAGATAAGGAATATTATGCCGTTCACTCCATTCCATATGGGCTCAGGAATTCTTATTAAAGCATTACTCCAAGGTAGTTTCAGCTTAATGGTATTTGGTTGGTCTCAAATAATTATGGATCTCCAACCATTATGGGTATTGATAAGTGGGGATGGACACTTGCATGGTTTTTCTCATACATTTATTGGCGGGTCATTATTAGCTGTTATCTCTGCTTTGTCAGGTAAATACCTTTCTGAATTTGGTTTAACTATTATCGGTATATCTAAAAAATACCAGCCAATTAATATTTCTTGGGTCGTCGCATTTGTTAGTGCATTCGTTGGGTGTTTTAGTCATGTCATTCTTGACGCTATTATGCACTCAGATGTTCAACCTTTTTATCCAATTACGTTAAATAACCCAATGTTGGATTATTTGTCTATTGCTAGTCTTCATAAGTTTTGTTTATATACAGGGCTAATCGGTGCTGCAATATTTTACGTCGTGCAATGGCGTAATCGCAAACCTAATAATGGTATTTAAACCGAACTAAAACAGAGCTAGATTTTACAGAGAGGCGCGTTTTTTAACGTAAATCAATCAAAAAATAATGGCTGTTCTTCTTAAATGATTAATTCTACAGCCTCGTTATGTACCTAGGATGGTCATGAGTAAACTCTTAATTTTCATTGCTTTATTTTTGTCATTATCGTTGAATGCAGAAATCATTCATAAGAAATCACCAGAGGGTGATTTTTATGCTTATATTCCAAACGAAACGCCAAAAAACATACTAGTTATTGCACACGGTATGCTTTCAAAAAAAGATAAAGCCTCTGATGTGGCTAAGAAATATATTTCCCGTTGGGTACGTTATGCCGATGAATATGGTCTCTTGCTAATTGCACCTGTATTCGACACACCTCGTTTTGGCAATCTTGGCGGTGGCTTTGGAGGTTATCGAAACCTATTTGGGAAATACATATCTGCTGATACATTTGTAAATAAAATCGTTAATCGTTATTCAGTAAAAACTAGCTCTGGTAGTAACCGATTTTATTTGTATGGGCATTCCGCTGGTGGACAGTTTGTTAATCGTTATGTTGTAACCCATCCTGAAAAAATAATTCGAGCAGTTATCAGTGCGGCTGGTAGATATAGCTACCCAAACAAATCCAGCGAATGGCCGTATGGAGCAGGTAATATGTCAAAAACTTTAAAATGGAAAGATGGCACTAAAAAACGAGTTCACATTACAAAGCCTCTACGGAACTATGCGTTAGCCGCAAATAAAGTCTCTATAGTCATAGGTAGCAAAGATACTAAGGCGCAGCCTAAGAGGCCTGCTCATATTGGTAAAACTCGTATCGAAATAGCGAATAGTTGGGCTAATCAAATGAACCAAAATGCAAAGCGTTATGGAATTAAAGGCAATGTCAATGTGTACATTATACCTGGTATTGACCATAGTTCATCGAGACTAACCCCGCATTGTGTGAAAACATTGTTTGGTGGCTCAGGTACATAACAAACGACTATGGTGTCAATAGTTTGTTTTCAGTAGTATTTACGTTCCACATGGCTTCATCTCTTAACATCGAATTTAGGATGACTACCATCTTTCTGATCAAAGGGGTCAGAACAACTTGATCCCTTTCCGGATAAACCTGAACCAAGCTATTTGTGACTGTTCCAAATCAGTTTTAGTAATCCTTGTTACCCTTGTATGCCCATCAAATTGACTTCTCTAATTAATATTGCAATTACCAGATAAATCATTGAAATAAGGAATGAAATATATTAATGTTTTTAATTGATAATTATTGGCTGTGAACAATTAATCCTACAACCTCGTCATGTTTTAGGACATATTTAACTTTAGGGAATTCATCAATGCAAGCAGTAATGGAAGCAATAAGAGACTCACTTCTTGATATATTTACTTTACTATTATCTATCATTCTTACGATATTTTTATTCGTAGGGGCTGGTTTGGATTTTACAAAATTATTTAGTATATTATCAGATGATTTTTCAATTTCAGTTAGCCTGTTGTTCATAATTAGCATGTATGGCATTGATAAAATTTCTAATAAATTGATCATGTGTGCTGTAGGTCTCACTCAAAAAAACATAATGTCCGACAGCTAACACTGTCACAGTGTTTTCGCAAACAACAAAAACTGCCAAGGGAAAGGCAATAATATTACTTATATATTTTTCAAGTAACGAGTGTTAGTCGAATATAATGGTTTTGATCAAAAGAGTCTGAACAGCTTGATCTCTTTCCGAATAAACCTGAACCAAGCTATTTGTGACTGTTCCAAATCAGTTTTAATCATCCTTGTTTGCCTTATACCCATCAAACTAACTTCTCTAATAAATATTGCCAATAACCTGATAAATCATTGAAATAGAGAAGGAACTCTATTATTGTTTTATCATTAAAAATTATTGGCTGAGAACGATTAATTCTACAGCCTCGGTATTTACTAAAGGGATTAAATGGAAACTCTACTGTTAGCAGATAATTTATCAGCATCGGAACAAGTCGCCAAATGGTATTTTGACGAATGGATTTCAAAAATGTCTGATGTTTCAATTGAGGATGTTATTGAACAAACAACGAAATATACCAGCAGATCCGGCGCACCAATGATTGTATTGGCAAAATATGATAATGAATTAGCTGGGGCAGCGCAGCTCAAAGTTCGAGAAATGGACATTCGACCTGAATATGAACATTGGATTGGTGGTGTTTATGTGAGGGCTAATAGCCGCGGAAAAGGTGTCGGTTCGATACTCGTTCGGGAAGTAATTAATCGCGCAAAAGAAGCTGGGATTTCAAAACTATATCTTCAAACTGAAAGCCTTACTGGAGGCATGTACTTAAGGCATGGGTTTAAACCTATTGAACAAGTTAATTATAAAGGCTACGACGTATTGGTCATGGTAGCTGAACTCAGTGCATGACAAACACATCAATCTGACGTCTAAACTGTCCAATATAAATGGAGCAAAGGATCAGAACAATTTGTTCCCTTTCCTTACAAACCTGAGACATTATATTTATGTCTGACTCAAATTTTGTCCCTTCTATGGCTGTTAAGGCCACAGATCGAGAAGTTTTATAACATACACATTAAATAAGCCCAGTTAGATGTGTAGGGGATTTAAACCGCAAGGATGTTACTCGGCTGCATGGTACCAATGATCACGGATATAAATTATTTTTTTATCTTTGAAACTAAATATGGCTAAACGGGGAGGGGTTTCTATCACTTTACCTGTTTTAACGTTGAAGAAGCGATCCACTTTCTCTACTGCCGCATAATTGTGGCCATGAATGATTTTTTTTACTAGTGCAAATGCCTCTTTAGGGTTATTAAACCCACCTTTTCTCATCGTACCTGTAAATGCATTTCGCCAGCCTGCTTTATCAAAATCAGCTTGATATTCAGGGTGTAAATAATTTACGTCTGCATGCAAAGAATTAAGAAACTGTTCTATATCATCAGCCGTAGATCCTTTGGCTAGAATATTATCAATTCCTTTATAATAAGCCGTTATAAGTTGTGTCTGGCAACTGTTGTCGCATACTTCATCGGCTGCTACATTAGTTGTTAATATGAAGCAAGATAAAAGCCCCAAAATAATTTTTCTCATTGAATTCTCCGTGATGAATATTAAAGCGACGTTGTTTCGCATTATCTTTTTAGCAAAGTATATTTCAAATAAACTAACTAATCTAAAAAATAATAGTCGCCCACTTTAAGCCGAACAATCGAATCTGACTTGCGACCCATAGTTAGATTCATACTCTAATAGCGCAGTAATAAATAGATGAAATCCCCAATCTGTAAACAAGCGAAGTTTATTGTGGCTGCGCAGTAGCACGGATATTTGCTTTTAGGTATAATCGCCACAAATT